>ERZ1032895.53-NODE-53-length-35148-cov-13.772490_pt1 | contig 35148 bp, 33 predicted proteins | sample MGYA00516687_ERZ1032895 | MGnify/ENA primary metagenome ERZ1032895 (study PRJEB33719, sample SAMN04261600) | wastewater metagenome | biome: rural village; feature: latrine urine exit; material: soil | place: El Salvador | collected 2013-01-14 ... | reverse complement strand
CATCATCGTCGAGCGTCGAGGCGACGGCCACGCGCGCGCAGGTCGTGATGTGGTTTCGCTCGATTGCCAGCCCGTCAACGATGCATTCGCCGGATGTGGGGCGAAGCGAGAGGTTCCATGATGGGATCGAGATGCCGGACCCGCCCATATGCGCGATCTCGTTGTCGAGGATATGGATATGGGTCACGGCTCCCGCGGGCACGTAGAGCGCCCACTCCTTGTCATCGTCACGCGGTACGGGTTGAGCCAGGGTCGGGTCGATGCCGAGGCAGCCCTGCTGCGCCACTTGGGTTATGCCTATGGGGTTCTCGAAGAAGTCGAAAGTCGCGTTCTCGAGCCGTTCGCTTGCCGCTTCGGCAGCCTCCGACAAGGCGCCGGTGTCAGCGGCGGGACTGCGGCCCTTGATCCGCGCCTGGCGGCTGTTGGACGTCCAGAAGGCCTGCGCCTCAACGGCCTGCATTATCGTCGTTCCCATTTCGGCGACGACTTCCCTATCGGCATAGGCAATGCCCTTCACCTCGATGCGGTTCAGGTGGCAAAGCGTGATCCCGTGGCTCAGCCCGCCTCGGATGATGTTGCGCTCGATCCTGACACCCCTGCTGCCTGAGGCGATCTGAAGCCCACCGAGCGACATCAGCGTCAGACGGGGAGAGTCGCAGCGGAAGCGGTTGTCGGAAATGTCGAGCCCCTCACCGCCGATAAAGGCGAGAGGGCGCATCTCGGCGAACGCCTCGGCGGGAATGATGGCGGGCTCCGCCTCGGCGCGGAAATTGCAATGGGCGATCCGGGTGGCGAAGCCTTCGACCAGCGAAATGGCCGAGCCGAAACCGGTCGTGTCGATCCTCTCGAGTGTCAGGCCGTGGGTGCGCGCCGCCGCCACCGCGAGGCCGTTGCCGTCTGCAGTCGTAAAATCCCGGAGCGTGATATCCGTGCAATCCTCGATTGTCAGGACGGGGCCATCGCCGCCCCCCTGTTCCAGCCGGGTCTGTCCACGACAGCCCTCAATGGTGATGTTGGCGCGATTGCGCAGCGTCACGCCGCCAGTATGCGCGCCCGGCAGAAGACAGATGCGCCCGCCCTCATGGGGCAGGGCCGTGATGGCGTCCTCCAGATGGTCGACGTCGCCGAAGCTCGACACGCCGTTCCCGACCGTCACGCTGCAGCAGCCGCGAAGCTTCCAGAGCGGGCGGATCTTGCGGCGGCAATCATGAATGTGGCCCGTGACTTGGCCATTCTCGACCTGCCAGTGGATCAGCGCGATCAGATCGGCGGCGCGGCGGATGTCACCCGGCGGCTGGCCGTCCGGTTCGAGCATCCGACGAGGAAACACCGTGTCGTTGGCGTTGGCGCGGACGCTGAAACTCCACTGATCTCCGGGGCAACCCGGCTCGCCGAAGTCCAGCCGGATGCCAGTCGCGGCGAGGGGCACTTCGGCGCCGATGGCGGTGGAGGTCTGCATGGCGATGGCAGGCGGCTCCCAGAACCGCACGAAGATGAATGTCTCTTCGCCCAGCGAACCGTACCAGTCGCGCAGATCGTCATCCACATCGCTGGCGAGTTCGAGCGTTTCCGCGCCAGGCGCATAACCCTCCCGAATGGCATGAAACCGGCCGAGCGGGGCGGCGGTGACTTCGCCGTTCGGCAACCGGCTGTCCCATGGCAAAAGCTCAGCGATCTGGCCCGAGACGGGAAAGTGCGCGCTGTCGTCGAAGGGTGTCACGATGCGAAGCGTGGCATCGCCCTCCAGCGTGGCGCGGTAGAGCTCTCCTCCGTTCCTGTAGGTCCAGACGAAGCGGTCCGGCGCCGTCAGCATCACCTTGATCGTGTGATTGAGCCGTCCGAAATAGCCCATGGCCTGTTCGGGTGCGCAGGGGTTGTCGGGCTGCTCCACGGTGCCGAGATGGACCCGCAGGCGTGCGCGCGAGCGGATCGCGGGAGAGGGCATCTCGACCTCGGCGCAAGCGCCCGCCAGCAGGTCCATGATTTGGGGTCGCGCTGTGGCGCATGTGGCGGCGACGCCGGGCAGGATGCGGATCTTGGGCGAGGCGCGAAGGCGTGTAGCCGGGTCGCTGCGCATTGCGACCTCGTCCAGTTCGCTGTCCTCGGCCACTGTCACCGCCAGCATCCGGCTGTCGAGCACAACGGCGTCGAAGCGCTCGCCATTCGCCTCCTGTATCTCGGCCGCCTCGGGCCAGTCAAGCGTCATATCCGGTTCGAGCGACGCGGAGAGGCCATGCGGCTGGGCGATGAAGGCATGGCTTTCGGGATTTTTCAGGAGGTCGCCATCCAGCATGTAATGCCCTCCGGCGAGCTCGAAATCGACCATGCCGCCGGCATTCCTGAGTCTGCTGGCCCGCCAGCCCTCGTCCGGGCTGCCCGCAGGCGCGATCCAGGCCCGGGCCAGCGCCTCGTCCCGGCTGCGGCTGGCATCGAAAGCGGCGTTGAGATCGGCGTCGGTGATCGCGCTGCCACCTTCCCAGTAGACGGCGCTATAGCCCTGACGGGCATCATGTTCTCTGGTAATGCGACGTTTCATCTTCGCTCCCCGGTTTCTTCGTAAATCTGCGCATTCTGCCCGACTGGCAGAAAGTCACCGACGATCCGCGCCAGATCGTCCCGTCGCTGATTCCAGAATCTCGAATTGCCGACGCCGATCTCGGTGCGGCCTTCGCCGCCGCGCAGAAGATCCGGGTCGGCAAGTTCCGAAAGCGCGGCGAAATCCGGATCGCCGAAGCGGATCGAGCGCAGCGAGGCGGGCGGGATCGTGCGGACGTATTCGACGCACTCGAACCGCCTGGGCAGAGCGGACGGATCGGTACCGGTAACGTCCTCATAGCGCGCCAGAGCACTGAAGCGCAGGCAGGATTGCTGGTGATTCGTGACATGGAGCGGCCCGTCGAACAGGGTGTTCGTGGCAAAGATCAGGGTCGTGTGACACGCGCCGAGGACAGTCGTGTTGGTAAGGTGAAGGCGGCCGAGTTCGATCGATATTGCGGGACGGTCCGGGTCCCTCGACTGCACGACGGAGTCCGAGATACGGATTTCACCCGCATTCAGCAAAGAGGGATCGGCGCGGGTTTCAGTGATCGGACCGGTGATCGAGCGTTCGATCCGCAACAGGCGAACAGAACCCTCGATCTCGAGCGTCACGGCGGGGATCGCGCGCGCGGTGCCTGGATCGAGACGCACCTGCTCGCCGCCCGGATCGAGCGAGACATGGCGCAGCGTCACCGTCTCGAACCGCCCATCGAGAATCAGTCGGGCATGGGCAGGCGGCGCGGGAACCTCTGGGCCACCCACCGCGGTCTCGATCGGCATGTCGGCGAGAAAGCCGAGCCAAAGCCCATCGATGGTCAGATGGTTGTCCTGCCCGTCGGACCCGATGATCGTCAAGTCGCGCGCCCCATCGCCCGTGCGCAAGACGACATAGGGGCGTGTCCGGTCCGCGGCTTCGAGGCGCAACCCGCCCGTGACCTCGAAGCGCCGGGAGGCCGGCAAGTTCCAGACGTAACGCCGGTTGTCGCGGAAGGCCCGCAGCCCGCCAGCGGGCGGGGTGAAGGCGATTTCGACGTTGGCGTCGTTGAAGGCGGGGCCGAGATCGATGTCGCTTTTACGCGGGAAGGTTCCGGCGCCGATGCGATGGACGAGGCTGCGATGGTGAAACAGCGGCTGGAACAGATCGGGCGGCGCGGCGTCGCTGTCCGGCGTTTCGGCAAGCTGCACATATCCTCTGGCCACATCCACCAGGAGCGCCGCGTCCTGGGGCCATTGCGCGACGGGCATCCAGCCCGCGAGGTCGGCGGCGGCGATCTCATACGCATCGAGCCCCCGTGTATCGATGAAGGGTGCGATGTCGAGACGCAGATCGTCCGCGATCTGGCGCGGCTTCGCGCTGTCCGCGACAAGGCATTCGCGCAGCAGAGACCTGCGAAAATTGTCGTAAAGCGCCGTCGTGAGCCGATCTTCCAGGATACGCTGGAAGTCCTGTCGGGACCGGAAGGTCACCCCGATCCAGGGCGTCATGGCGGTCGTCAGATCGGGCGAGGCGATGGCGGCGAGCGCCGCCTCGGTGATCTCAAAACGCGCATCGTTGAAGCGGGCGCAGCGCATCGGGAGCGGGAATTCCTCCGGGCCTACCGGCCAGAGCCCGTTGCGGTGATCGAAGGTCGCGCTGTGAAAGAGCGGCGCAGCCCGGCCCGAAGGGTCGAGCGTCAGGTGGGTTTCGTCCAGCCAGAACGGTGTCGCCATGTCGACGCGCCAGCTCTCGCAGGGGAAGATGTTGAAATGGATGGTGGCGTAGTCGAATGACACCGCGCGGCCCTCGCGTGGGCCGAAGTCCGGCAGGCGGGCGAATTCGTCGAAGGCGGGCATCGCCGCATCGTCCACCCGCGGCCCGCTCAGATCGGGCAACCCGCCGACCGGCCCCTCCGAGAGCGGCGCGACCCGGAGATAGGCCATGTCCAGCTCATGCGGAGGACGGGCCAGCCAGCGCTCGATCTCGCGCACATAACCTTCGGTCCCGACGATATTGGTAATCAGCATGTCCAGCAGATAGCGCGTCGTCTTTCGCCGGTTGTAGTTCATGAAATTCGCCGCGACCGTCCGGTTGCCCCGGGCGTTCTGCGCCGAGAGCATCCGGGCGCCCACAAGGTCACCGAGATATTTCACCGCCCAGTCGTCGGCCAATTCGATCGAGGAGGCGGTCCAGACCCGGTCGATCTCGCGCCGCATCTGCGCCAGGCGATCGGACATGGCGCGGATCAGGGCCTCGAGCGCGCCATTGCCCAGATCGTTGGTCCAGTAGAGCTCGGGAATCCAGGAGCGGAGCTTCTGGAAATAATACTCCTCGAACCCGTCACGGGCGCGGCCGGTCAGCGGATCGCTCATCATCGTATTACCTCCAGATCCAGCGTCGCGTCGAGATATTCCTCACCGGCCAGTGCGATCGCGTCGGTATTCTCGTGACCATCCAGGCTCAGCCTTTCGACGCGCAGCACGCCGTCGATCCCATCGAGCGGGGCGAGCAGTTCGGTACGGCACCAGGCATGGCCGATCCGGGCCCGGCGCGGGGCGAGAAGGCCGGTGAATTCATGGAAATAGATATCGCGGACCTGCTGCTCGACATCCGCCGCGCGCGCCTCGGGTGCCAGGCGCAAGCTCAGAGCGATGCTGTGGGGCGCGGGTCTCGCGCTGACCACGCTCACGAGACTTCCCTCGGGTGCATGCCCAGTGAGATAGTCGCGCAGCTCGCCCGCCAGTACGGAGTCGAAGCCCCCGTCGAATACCGCCGTCACCTCTATCGCGGCTCGCTTGCGGCGGGCGTTCCAGCCAGGCCGCGCTCGAGCCGCCAACGCGCCGAAATTGCGCGAAAGCACGGCATAATCATTCGCCGAGACACAACGGTCGCTGGTGGAAATCCAGGCGGGCAGGACGAAGCGCAGATCCTCCGTATCGTCGCCCTTCAGCCCGCCCGACGCCGGAAACGGATTGAAGACCTTCTGGACGCCCGCGATCCTCTCGGCCAAGGCATTGATCGTAAAGGCATCCGGGTTGTCACCGCTCGTCCCGTGCCGATAGCGGGCAGCGACATTGCGGTTGCCGGAGCCGGGTGCGCCGCCGAGGACGACATGCGCCTGCCCATCAGCCTCGATGCGCAGCGTATAGACACGCTCCTCGGGTCCGGCGCCGAAGAGATGCGGCACGTAGCGCCAGGGAACGCTGTCGACATAGACCTCTATCGCGGGTTCGGGGTCGGAGCGATCACCTCGCAGGAAGGTCAGGGGCTTCTTCCCGAGACGAAAGCCCTGATAGCGCCGGCCATTCGTGCTCCCGAGGGTCTCGACCACGGACTTGCCCTGATCGACCCGAGCGAAATTGCCGTGAATTCTCAGCGGCGCCTTTAGCACGATGTGCGGCTCGGCGATGGAGGTCAGGATCAGCGCCGCGCGGCGGTTATGGGGATTGACGTCGAGGCGCCCGGTGATTGCGACACTGCGCTCGCTTGCATCGACGACGACGAAATCGCCCTGATGATCGAGCCTGTCGCCCAGATATTTCTCCGCGAACTCAATCCGTCCGCCGAATGCCGCCAGTGTCACATGCGTTTTCGGTGCCCCGATCAGGTGCCCGCCGCGCCGAGCACCGTGAAAGATCGTGTACCCATGGCCGGGGGGAATGTGGGCGTCGAGCTTGATCCGCGTGACCGGGGAATAGATCGGGGCGGCCTCGCTATCCGACTCGCTATCCATCAGGAGCTTATTCACCACTTTCACCTCGATGATCCGGCCATACCGGAGCGCACCGCTTTCGCCGTCGATGGCGGCGATATCCTGATTTACATGGAAGCCCGGCTGCACACCGGGGAGCTCCAGTTGGTTGGTGCCGACGCTCAGTCCCTCTATCTGGCTGACGAAGCTCTTCACCTCGATACTGTCGAGCTTCTGACCCGTGAGGCTCGAGAGCGAGCGATCGAACTGCAGCTCGGCATAGCTCTCGCCTGAGGGAAACTTGTCGTTCACGATCTCCTGAAGAAGCGCGGCCTTTTGGGCCGTGCTGCTGCTGAACAGCACCGGCTCGTCGACGCGCAGGTTGCGGAAGGCGCCGCCGACGGCCACGAAACCGGCGTCGAAGGTGGTCTCGCGCGGCGGGATAGCCGTCATCGCGTTCAGGGACGGATCAATCGCCGTCATATACATCGTTTCGAAGGTCAGGGCCGAGTGCTGGTCGTTGCCCTCGGAGGTCACACCGCTTCCGGACTTGAGCGTGAAAGGCGCGCGGGCATCCGAGATCACCGCGAGGCGGGCCATGGCGGCAAGATTGGGGCGTGGCTGGTAGCCTGTCAGCGCGGCGAGTTGGCGCAGAGAGTCTTCCTGCGTGGCCGTTGCCAGATGCTGCTCCAGCGTCCAGAGATGGTTGTAGAACGACAGGTTGTCGAGCAGGGTCGCCAGCCACTCCAGGATCATCCGGCCGATATCGTCATCGCGGCCCGACTGCCAATGGGCGAAGATGGCACGGCTCGAGAGCGCCTGAAACACCTCAATCCGGTGATCGGCGAAGAGCTTGGGCAGCGGTCGGCCGTCGGCATCGAGACGGGCCGGGAAGCGGGGCGGGCAAAGACAGTGAAGTCCGTCGGTGGCAACGCTCATTGGGCGGACTCCTTCGGCAGCTCCGCCTCGAAGATCTCGATCCGGCCTAGATCGGGACGCATCGGATCATGTTCGAGGACGGGGATCTGGTTGGACGCGCTTTCGAGGAAGCTTTCGGTGAAATCCCTGAAATCCCCCTCGTCACGCCAGCGGTAGCGCAGGCGCAGAATGCGCGTGACGCCTCTTTGCCCCGAAATCCGAGCCTCGAGCGCGGCGCGATGGAGGCGGCTACCGAAACCGAGATTCGCGGGATGAAACAACGCAGTCCGTTCATCTCCGGCAAGCGCCTGGAGAACGGCTTCGACGACATGGCCCCAGGGCACGCGCGGATCAACGCACAGCACGATCTGCAGATCGAGCGGACGCAGTGCTGCGTCGGTGAGATAGGCGGGGCGGCCGACGAGGCGGATCTCTTCGAGATAGCGGGTGATCTCAGCCCGGATGTCCTTGGTTGGCGCGACACTGTCCTTGGGGTCCGTGGCGAGGAAGGTGCCGGTCCATGTGCCCAGCCAGCAGGATCGCGCGACGGCGGCGTCGATATCGTCGCGGGCCGAGACGAGGTCTTCGTAATCGCTGTCGCGGACGGCGCGGAGTTTCATGGCCTTTGTGGCGTGAGGCAGGGTCAGCTTGGCAAGCGCGAGCGGTTCGGGCGGCCGCGCGGTCTCGAAGGCCAGCGGGTTCGAGACCGAGAGAATGGCGGCGGGCATCGGAAGGCTGTCGGGCGCCTCGTTCGCCGGATCGACCAGCAGACCCATCCGGTCGGGCGGCAGGTTCGCGTGGGCCGCCCATGCTGTCCGGTACCGCATCGTGAAGAAGGCTCCGTCCGCCGGTGTCAGCCCGAACCCGTTCGCGCCGAAGCGCAGGCACCACCCCGGATCGCCGACATAGTCGCGATGCTGGCGGCGCCGGCCACGTTCCAGCCAGGTGAAGACCGGCCCCCAATGGCCGGCTTCCACCGTCGCGGCTTCGTCCGTCGGCCCTTCCGCTAGCAGGTCGGCGACGACGCGCCACTCCTCCAGCGGGATCCTCGCTGCATCGGTCCGAGTCAGGGCGACATCGGGGACGTAGCGCCGATCCCAGGGCATATCGCCTTTGGCCGGGCGCCACGCCAGCCCGTCGGTCACGGTGCGGAGCATGGGAAAGCGATAGATAACGGGGCGGGTGCCGTCGCTCGCCGATAGCGGGCCTTCACGTTCGATCGCGGTGGCGAGGTCCTGGTCGGTCTCCCCGATACTGAAGTGTTCCACCTGCGTCAGCCCCGAGACCACCGGCACGAGGTTGGCGCTGACGAAGGCCCGCGCTATATGCAAATCAAACGGCAGCGCATCTTCCGCGCGCCAGTGCAGCCGCGTCACATTGGTGCCGCGCAATGCATCCTCGACGGGTTCGGGAGTCGCGTCGAGCGTGACGATGATCCGCCGAAGAGGGTCGGTCTGATCGACGGGGCGGGTCTCGATCAGCAGCCTGGTGCCGGGACCGATCGTAGAATGGATCAGGTCGGTGCCCGAGACGGTAAGCTCCCGCGCGCCCCGGGCTACCCACGGGCAGGTCTCGTCGGGTATGTGGAGCGGAATGTCGGTCCAGCGCGCGTTCGTCGGATAGGCGGTGCCGGCGAGGATGTCGTCGAAGTTCTCGCCGACCTCGAAGGGGATCACCATGTCGCTGTCGCCATGCCCCGCGATGGCGGTCCCGGCGATGACGTCTGCGTCGAAGTCGGCGAGGCCCGGGGGCCGCGACGTGCCTTCGTAGTGGCGCAGCACGACGAGACCCCGCGCCGGGAGTTCGGGCGGGAGGCTGTAGCCGAGGATGCGCGCGAGCTGATGGAAGGAGCGCCGTTCGCTCAGGTGATCGAACTGGGTTTGCAGCCGGTAGCCGTCCTGCAGGAAGGCCAGCTCGTCGCCGATCGCGGCGATCAGCTCCCCCAGCATTCGCGCCTGGTCGGGCGCGATGTTCATCTGCCATGCCGGGTAGCGCTCGCGCGAGAAGGCGGCGAAGGAGTCGAGATAGCTCTCGAAATCGCGGGCGAGGTAGTCCACCGGATAATCGCCGCCTTCGCGTTCCGGCGGTATGCCGTGGCAGGCGCAATCAAAGACGGTCGGGCATGCCTGCTTGAATGAAAAGAACGCCGCCGCGCTGAACGGGTCCAGCCGTGCGCCGGTCAGATCGCTTAGTTGCAGATGCTGGGTTTCGAAGCTCGCACCCGAGTCGAAACGCACCGCCAGCACGTTGCGCGTCCGCCCCTGCGCATCAACATGCGCCTCGAAACTCTGCGCTTCGACGATCCGGGGCGCGCGTGTGGCGGCGCCCTCGCAGGAGATGCCCAGATCACTCGCCGAGAAACCGAAATCGGGGTCGAGCGGGTCGATGACGAAATAGACATAGACCCGCGCGTGATCCGCGCTATCCACGGCGATAAAATCGATCCCGGTCTGAACGAATGCCGGCGCCTGCTCGGCCAGCAAGATATGGCGCCCGAGCCCGCTCATTGTACGAAGCTCCGTTTCAGCGCATCGCGCGTGCCAGTCGCGAGAATGACATAGCCGACCTCGATCTCGAAGCGCGTGAGGTCGGGTCGGCGGGTTTCGATCCGCTCGACCCGGACGAGTTTACCCAGCCAGCGCTCCATCGCGCGGCGGATCTGTGCCTTGACGAGGTCGGCGATCTCCTCGTCGATCGAAGCGAAAAGCAGCTGCGGGATCGGCGTGCCCATCTCGGGCCGGTTGATGCGCTCGCCCGGCGCGGTCATCAGCACCTGCAACACCAGATCCTGGACGTAGCGCTCATAGTCCATCGTCTTGGCGAAGCGGCCGCGATCTTCGTCGAGGGTCAGGGGATAAGCCAGCGCGTGGATTGGATCAGAGGGCGACGAGAACATGCTGATTTCCTGGCTGAATCTGTAGCGGGCCGGAGGAGGCGGGCAGAGCGGTATAACCGACCCCCACCGACCGTGTGTTGACGAGGGCGAGTCCGGTGGCGGTGACTCGTGTGCCGGCCACGGTCCAGGTGCCGGTGACGGTCAGCGGCGAGGTGCCCGGAAAGCTCAGTATGTCGGCCTGAACCGACAGCGGCATACCGGCCGAGGTCACGCGCGTGTTAACCGGCACGAATGTGCTCGCGCGGCCCTGCGCGGAATCCGAGACATGGGCGGCGACGGCGAGGGTGGGGTTGCTCATCTCATCCTCCTTACACGACCTTCAGGGCAGCGTTCTTGACATCAAAAGCGGCAGCGTCGAGCACGACCTTGTTGCCCTGCGCCTCCTGCGTGACGGTATTCGCGCTCAGGGTGATCTCACCACCCCTGATGGTGATCGAGCCGCCGTTCTCCTTGACCTCGATCCTGATCTCGTCGGTGGAATCGTCGATCTCGATGCGCAACGACCCGGTTTCTAAATGCACACGGGCGGGATCGTAATCCTGCGCGTCGAGTTCGCCGTCCCGCCAGAGGAAGCCGCAATAGACGAGACGGTCGATCCGCCCGCCGAGGAACTCGACCCAGACCCCGGTCTTTTCGGGCGGCAGCGCGAAGAGCCCGATGCCGTCGCCGGCATAGGGCACGCAGGGATCGGCCCAGACGCCCTTGCTGTCGGTGATGTTGTCGACGCGGACGCGCAGCCGTCCCCGCTTCTTGGGATCGTTCCTGTCGGTGATCTCGCCGAGATACTTGCCATAGAGGCGGCCCGAACTCGGCCGGTAAAGCTCGTCGATCGTCGGCCCCCGATTGGGAATGTCATTCATGCTGGACCTCCTGTCGCCTCTGCCAGAGCGTCTCCGGCGGATGTGTCGTATTCTCTGCCGTCGCTTTCCAGAACGACGTCCATCCAGTGCCCGTCGATGCGGATTACATGGGTCACGTCGCTGATGCGGAAAAGCGTGTTGGCAATCGCCTCGGGTACCCCCTCGAGCGTCGCCAGTTCATTGGGGACGCAGATCCGCTTAAGCATTGCTATCGTCGTGGAGAGTTGCACCTTGCGGTCGAAACCGCGCTCCTGTTCAAGCGCCTCATTGATTTGTTCGCCGCCCCCGCCCGGTCGAACGACCCGTGGCACGAAATGGATGCCGGGCTCGTCGTCATCGGGGGACTGGGCGAGCGGGTCGGTCGGCGGGGACGGGGGGAATGATGCAGTCTGGTCACTCGACTGTTCGGGCATGGTCCGAACGCGGCTGCCCTCGGTCATGACCTCGAACGAGGTCACGTTGGGGCAGGCGGCGCTGGCGACATGAACCTTGAAGACAATCGCGCCGCTGTCTTCCCCACTGAGATCCGGCAGCGTTCGGGCCATGGCATCCCCGGCGGAAGGTGTACCGCCCGCCTCGAAATAGGGCGAGCGCGCCCAGTGGATCTTCGGCGCGATGGTGACGCGCTGATCGCTGTCATCGAGCGGGTTGAGGGCGCCCAGCCCCGGCATCGCCTCGGGCAGGCGGGCATAGCTGACCCAGAAGTTGTGGCCGAAAGCTACGGCCTGCGTGCGCAGGAAGTCGAGATTGTTGCTGTTCTGCCCGAGCGGGTTCTCCTCTTCGTCCAGCTCGTTGTTCTCCGGCGCGTCGACGTCATGATCGGAAAAATCCTGCTCGATCAAGTGCTTAATCACCGCGTCCACATGGCCCGACCAAGAGCCTGTATGGCTTCGCGCCGCCATGATCGTACGGATGTCCTTGCCGCGATAGAGTATGGTCGAGCCGACGCCGCCCTGTGTGTGGTGCTCCTCGATCTCGCTGACCTTGCCCTGGAAGAGCACATGCCATTGCTTCTCCTCCTTTGGGCGGACCAGTACTGCGAGCTTGTGCCCGGTCTCGAGCAGGCGATGGCGCCGGCCGCGACGATCCGGCAGGTCATGCATCAGGATGCTGAAACTGGTCGGATCGTTGAGCCTGTGCTCGGAGCGGATTTCCAGCACGCATTGGCGCTGCTCGCGGGTCCACGGGATCCCCTCGGCGCCACTGACGATCCGGATGGTCGAGAGCATGTCAGTCCCCTTCCATCGGAATGCGGATACGCGGCTGCGCGAGGACGGCATCGGGCAGAAGGCGGCCGTTATGCGCCGTGATCTCCCAGAATGCGTCGGCACGGCTGAGGTAGAACCATGCCAGATGGTCGAGCCGCTGCGGATCCTTTGCCACATGCGTGCCGCGGTTGCGCTTCGCCGGGATCAGCGCGGGCGTGACTGCCAGCACCTCGCGCCCGCGTCCATCCATCGTCTTGAATGGCCGTGAATATCTGGCATAGCGGCTGTCGGGTTGGAATCTGGCCATCAAGACCTCCCTCAGAACGGCACGATCAGGCGCCAGAGCGGCGACAGATCGGCAGGATTGGTGACCGCAAGAAGGTCGCTTTGGGCGCGGGTGTATTCATAGGCCGCGACGGCGATTTCCCCGGCGTCGCTGTCGGAGCAGCGGAAATAATCGGGGGTGAGCACCTTCATATCCATCGCAACACTGGCCCGGATCGGGTAGTAGAGCGCATCGTGCTGGGACTCGGTGATCGTGAAGCTCTCGATCTGGACCGGCAGGATGATCCGTGCGCCGAGCCACAGGATGACCGGCGCAATCTCGGGCGGGGCGTAATCCGAGGAGCCGGCATTGGCGAGATCGGCCACCGATTGAAGAAGGTCCCCGGCCAGCCCCTTGCTCGGCTCGATCATCTTGCGCAGAGCGGCAAGGCGGGCCTCGACACTGAACGAATTCGGCGGGATCAGGGAGTTTCTGGCGGCATAGGGGTCGATACGGATCTCGAAACCGGTAAATTTCTGCGGCACCTCGATGGGCTGTACCGGGGCACCGGGGCTCGGCGCGCCTTCCTCGGCCTCCGCCTTCCATGGCGTGAAGCTGCGGGTCAGCGTCTCGGGGTTAATGTCGAACTGCACGACATTGGGAATGTTGTTCATGATCCCCGCCATGCCGCTTTTCGGATGGAGCTGGATCATCGCACCCTTCACGGATTTTATCGGAGGATCGCTGAAACTCATGACGGCACCGCCCTGATTTCGGATTTGCCATAGGAAAGCACCCGAGCCATCTCGCGCTTGCCCGGCGGGCGACCGTTCTGGCGTGCCTCGGCCAGGGTCGCGCGCCGCAGCGCCTCGACCGTCAGCCCCTCGTCGCCGCAAGCAGCTCCTCTGGCGTAGGCATTCAGCACGACGGCCTTTATGCGCGCGCCCGAAAAGTCAAAGGCGGGAGCGAGGATTTCGGAAAACTCGAAGACTTCCGGGCCAGACTCAAACGGTGCCAGGGCAAGGCGCCAGAGCTTGCTGCGCTCCGCCTCGCCCGGCGGCTGGAAATCGAGCGTATGGCGGATACGGCGCAGCATGGCCTCGTCAATCTCCTTGGGCCGGTTGGATGCGAAGACCACCGTACCCTCATAGGCGTTCTCGATGAGCTGCAGAAAATAGGCGGTGTTCTGGTTATCGGCGCGTGCGATCTCGTTTCGTGTGTCGGTCCGTTTCGAAGCGACCGCGTCGAATTCGTCGACGAAAAGGATCGCGCCGGATCGGGTCGCGGCCGCGAACATCTCGCGCAGATTCTTATTCGTCTCGCCGCGCCATTTGCTGACGAGGCTCGCCACATCCACGCGGAAGAGCGGCAATCCGGTCTCGCCGGCCAGAACCCGGGCGCAGAGTGTCTTGCCGGTGCCGGGCGGGCCTTGCAGCAGGATGGTGAGCGCGCGCTCCTGGCTGTAGACGCGGGCAATTTCGGGCTTGTCCATGATCTTGTGCCGGGTGCGGATCTGCGCAACCAACTCCATGAGCTGTTCCCTCCGCGGCGCGTCAACGACGAGATCGCCGAAGCCGACATTGCTCGACAGCGGCATGGCCCAGGCCCGCAACGCCCGCGTGCTGCGCGATAGGGCCTGGCGGGCGAGCGCGTCGATGTCGCAAGTATCGGCGGTCTCGATCATTCGGGAATCGAGGCCGCGCAGCGCCGCCACGCGGCGAATCTCGCCCTCCGGGGCGTCGGGAAAACGCGTGCGTAATTGTTCAAGCAGTCCGGCACGGGGCGGCGCCGGGATTTCGAAGGACAGGTAGCGGTGGGTTTGCGGGGTGCGCACGGGCTGGCTTTCGAGATTCGCGATGAACTGGAGCCGCGCGGAGGGCGAGGTGCGGGGGAAGAGGTGGCGCGGCTCGGCGATTTGCCAGAACAGTGCCGCGTTCTGGACGGCGACGAAGCGGTGGATACGCAGGATCTGATCGGGGTCGAGCGCTTCCTCGCGGCGCTGCACCACCCAGAGGGCAGTGTTCAGCGCAGACGCCACGTCGGCCGCGATCCCAGAGAAGTCGGTCCCGGCCGCGCCAGTCAGTTCGCAGATGACGCCTTGCGCCCGACCGCTTTCCGCTCTGATTGTCCGGGCTATGTCATCGGCGTTCCCGTGATCGGCGTCGGCCGCCTCGGCGCGCGTCAGCTGCTGTTGAAGGGCCGGTTCGAGCCCCGGCTTGCCAACCAGCCATTCGATCACGGCGAGGTCGATTTCAAACCCCATCGGGACGCCCGGACCCATGTCGTGGGCGCGGACCAGTTGCCAGAGATTCAGGGCGCTGTCGGAAGTGTAGATTGGCATCCTGTCCAGCCCGAAGAGCTTTCGGATCAGTGCTTCATGGACATAGGGCAGGGGGGATTTCGCCCTGATCGCCATTTCCAGATCGGGCTGGACGTGATGGGCGATCAGACAAAGCAGCAGGCAGCGTTCGGGCCGGGTGAGCCGCAGTACCCGCGACAGCCTGGCGAAGACCGACGCATCGGGATCCGACAGGCGTGCAAGGAGCGCCTCGGCGCGCGCGCCGTCGCGATCCTCCGCAAGGGAGGTCTCGACCAGGTCGATGATGGCGTCGAGTTCCTGCGCATGATGGGCGGCGGATTTGCTCATCTACGGCCCTCCCACCCAGAATGGCTGGCTGACTGCGTTGCGTATCCAGAGCTGGACATAGGCCAGCGCATTCGCGTCGGCGTCATCGAAAAGAACGTAATCGATCCGTCGCGGTCCCGCGATAGCGGCTTCTCCGGCGTCAAGCCCCGCCGGTGTGTCGCGCACCGTGTAGATCCGGCCGCCGATCGCCAGGCGAAGGAAGGTAGCGTGGGTGTCGGGCGGCGCCATCTCCTCGAGGTCGAAATCGCCATCAAGGTCGAGCCGGAAATGACGGCCCGCGACGGTAGCAACCTGCGCGACATGCGGGTTCAGGGTGAAGGACAGGCGGTTCGAAGGGATATCGAAGGGCACTGGCGCGCTACCCTGTGTCATCGTCTCGCGCACCAGAACACGAATCTGCGCATCGCCGGGCTCAAGCGCCAGAGGCTGCATCTCGCCGCCTGTCTTACGCCTGATCGTCGTCCCGGCGATGACGCGCACTTCATTGCGCGTGTCCTCGATGGCCCAGCCATTCGTTGCGTTGGCCTCGAAATCAACCCGGATGGTCTCGGTGGTATCGCCGACAGGCAGAGTGATCTCGATCTTGGCGAAACGGTCGATGGAGGTGCCGCGCAGAGCAAGGGTCCGGTCATCCGGCCCGGCTCCGAGGAAGAGTTCGGCCGGTGTCCGGGTGAACTGGCGCGCCATGCCGCCTCCCGCACCTGGCAGGAGAGCGGTGATCGTGCTGGAGATACGATAGAGACGCGGCCCCATATTGGGCAATGTCGCGTCGCCGATGCTGAGAATCGGCCCGGAAAGCCCCTGCGGCATCTCTGGCTGGAGGCGGACATTCCTGACCCGAAAGTAGAGGCTCGGCCGCACCGAGCCGCCATCATAGGCCGGCCAGACGTTCAGCGCCTCGCTGTCGGTCTTGGCCACGACCTCGATCTCGAAACGGTTGTCTGCCCCGACGAGGGCATCCTCGAATATCGGGACGGGGCCGATGGAGAGGTCTTCGTTCAGCTCGGAATGGTCCAGGAGCGTCGCGAGGGCGTGGCCTAAAAGGTCCTGCTCGGAGAGGTGGGACAGGTTTCCGGAGGATTGATAGGCGGTCAGGTGGTAATGGAGCGACAGCGGTTTGGAGAAGAAAGCCGGACGGGGTGGTGTGACCGCCGGGTTCTCGGTGACGTCAGGTTTCCCCTCGGGGTGCAGGTGGTAGAGAAAGATGTTGACGAGATTCGTCGTGGGCGAAATGTCGAGCGGAGAGACCGAGCTCGTGTTGACCGTCAGCGCGCCACCCATCCGGCGCTCGATATTCGCGGCGAGCAAGGCCTCGAGCGTCGTGGTGACCTGGGAAAGCTGGGTAACGGCCATCTATCGTCCCCCCGTCTTCCAGGCTGAGACGAAGCGGATCGGGCCGATGCGCGAGGCCTCGGCTGCGGTCCGGGGCGGCGGCGCTGCGGGCGGCTCAATGCGGGTCTCGATCGTGTGGTGGTGGTGGGTCTCCATGACGACCTCACGGGTGATCTCCCGCACGGCCTCAATGTCCGGCGGGAGAGGGGTATCGGGCGCGTCCGGTTCGAAATCATCGGGCGAGAGGAAAGGTGACGGCGGAGCGTCCTTGCTGTGAAGACGGGTCAGCGCGCCGGCCAGTCTGGCCTCGATCGCCGCGAGCGCCGGATCCGGGCCGGTGTCCATCGGGCAGGGCCAGTGGGGGGCATCCGTCAGGGGCGCAGCTTCAGGTGTGACTGGCTCGGACTCGAAGACCGAATTGCCCTCGACGATCCGCGTATGGTCGTAGAAATGTGTTGTCGAGCGGTCGACATTTTCGTGCAAGTGGATGTCCGGAATGGGCTCCGGCACCGGGATGTCGTCATCCGCTTTTGATGGAGGCGGAGTCTCGGAGCGTGTCTCGACGATCCGGGTTTCCTGCGCGATGATCCGTTCCGGGACCTCTGCCGGGTCGGGTGCGGGCATGAGATCATCCCCTTCCGCCACATGCGCGGCATCGCGCAGGGGGGCATGCAGCTTCACGGGTCGGGGCGGCTGCACAGAGGCGCGCGGAGCGGCCTCGCCTCCGCTGTCATCAGGAGGGTCGGCATCGGGCACTGCGGGCTTGGGCACTGCGGAGTCGGCGAACGGATCCGGCCACGGGGACTCCATGACGAAAGCGCGATCGGGCGGCGCATAGCTTTCCAGGATATCGTCGAAATAACCGCTCATCGCATCACCCCCTCACCGTGGCTCGGCGACGCTGGGCGTGAAGGCGGATGGTGTCGACAAGGGCGCTGCGGGTTTGGCGCGGCAGGCCGAGAATATCCTCTGCCGTCCAGTGATAGCTCGACGCTAACGCGTGGATATCCGAAAGCAGCCCTCGCAGCCAGGCGCGCAGGCGCGCATCGAGATATGCTCTCAGTGTGAATTGCTTGTGCGCGGTTTCACCGCAGCGCGGGCAGGGGGCCTCGATATCGTCCTTGAGAAGCGGGCAGGCTCTCGCGAGATGGGCCTCCAACGCCTCCATCCGCTCCGTGGGCAGGTCCGCATCGCCTCGCCAGAGCCGGCGCGCCAGCGCCCCCCGGTCCCGTGCGACGGAGTGCAGTATCGCGCGGGTGGGCAGGGCGACCGGGGCGCCGTCGAAGGTCGCGGCCCGCTCCGGGGCCACCGCATCGCGCAGCTCGCGGATCCAGGCCGGGAGTGAGAATTCGAGCGAAAATTTCTTGCCGCATTCCGCGCAGTCGATATTCTGCCCGACCATCTCGCCGAAGGTGTCCGCGCAGAGATGCGCGAGCATCAACTCGTAATCGACGAGCGGCAGATCGGGCAGGTCCCCGGCACCAAGTTGATGCTCATCGGGCAGGAGGGCCTGGGCCATCAGCCGGTCGGGGTCGGCACCCTGTCGGAACAGCGCGGCTTCGTCGAGCGGTCGGCAGGAGTATCTGCGCCGGCTGCCGACACCGTATATGACGTGTCCGGTCATCATCGGCCAAGGCTCCTGTGATCAGGGGTCAAGATATTTCGTCAGACTGTATTCATATTGCAGTGTGAAGGTCAGGAACGTGTTTGCCTCGGCGTTGGAGTCGAGCGCGTCCCAGGCGATCGCGGTCGGCAGGCAGGCGAAGAGCTCGTGCTGGATGCGCGGGCGCATCTGGCTGTCCTTGACGTGGATCATCACGTCCTTCTTCATCCCGTCGACCGAGATCGCGCCGGCGCTGACGGGGCTATGGACCAGTTCGAACCAGTTCGGCAAGGCGACGTCGAGTACCTGCGCCTGCTTGATCTCGCAGGCCTCATAGGTCACCGCGCCGGGGCTATAGACCGAGTAGAGTTGGGTGCCGTCCTTCGACGGGTTCGCTGCGACACTCGACTTGATCGCGCCGATGGCTGTCACGGCCGCGACCGACTGGCCCTCCAGGAACATTTCGAAATAGGCATTCGTCAGCGGGGTCGGGCGGACCGCGACGGGTATGATGGGCATGGGTCGCCTCCCTTAGAAAGAGGGTTGCTCGAATTTGTGCTGAACATGCAGGTGAATGAACTCGGCCGGAAACAGCGGGGCGAAGAAGACCCACACATTCATGATCCCGAGTGCGATGTCGGTGGGCGATGTCGTGGTTTCGTCGCAGCGCACGTTATAGGCGTCATCGACGGTGGCGCCGCGGAATGCCTTCTTCTGGTAGAGACCATGCATGAAGGCGCGGCACATCATTTCGATATTGGCCCAGGTAGTCCGGTTGTTCGGTTTGAAAACGTATTGCTGCAGAGCCGCCTGGAGCGAGTTCTTGATGAAATCCGTCGTCATCCGCACCGGGATGTAGGCGAAATCGCGGTTCGAGAAGGCATCGTCCCCCGCCAGCGTCCGAACGCCCCAGCTGACGTTGCCCGTGGACTTGGCGCGCAGCGCATTGATGCCGCGCGGGTTGATCACACCGTTGTCGGCGTCCGACATCGGGTATTCGAGTCCGGTGACACCAACAAGCGGCGCCGACAGCCCCGCGGCGGCATTCCACACGCCGAGCCGCGCGATCGTCGAGGCAATGACGCCCGCCATGGTGCCAGAGGGATCGACGTGCACCTGCGTGCGCCCGAGGGGAACCCGGACGCGGGGCCAGAAGACGCAGGATACCTCGGGGATCACGCCGCTCTTGAAGTCGATAAGCTGGGCTCTGGCAACCACCTCGTCAACCGTCGTCCAGTCATTGTCGTCGCTGCGCGGATCCATGATCAGGAGCGCGTTCTGCTCGCGGCAGAAGGCGCTCGCGGCGCCCCAGACGCCGGCGCGCTCATCGTCGCTCTGCCGGTGGCCGCGGGGCAGGATCAACATGTTGAAGATATCGACCTCCCGCGAGACCCGCTGGAACGCGGCTTGGTAATCTGCGAGAGTCGGAACCTGTCCATCATCGCCGGTCGTCGTGCCGCCGGACTGTCCCAAGGCGTAGGCGGGGCGGGCGGCCTGGGCGTCGTTGATATAGGCAAGCGCCGCAGTGCCGGTATCGAGGGATGCCGCCCTTGAGGGGATCAGCATGCCGTCCTCACGGATGGCCCGCACGCGCAGGCCGATGCGGCTGAAGGTCCAGATACTGCCCAGCGGATCGGCGGCGTTCAGCGTCGCCACGAGGCTGTCGAGGTTCCGCCCAAGGTTCTCCAGCGAATAAGGCCAGCCGGTGCCATCATCCATCGGATTGGTCGCGCCGGTAACGCCCCAGCTCAGCCCCGCCACGGCCCCGTCGGTCGTGCCATCATCGAAACCGACGGTCCAGGATACCGCGGCGGTGCCAAGCAACGCCTCGAGCGGCGAGATATCACCATCGCCAGCCGCCGCGAAGGGCCGCGTGGTGAGCCCCGTCATCGCCGGGCGATGGGCGGAGTAGAGACCGACCTCCAGCCCGCCCGCAAGAGTGCCGAGCGCCAGCGTTCCGGTGCCATCGTTCTGCCCACCGGGCAGAATGCGGATCGCGCGTGTGCCGTCGGCGCTATCCACCGCGATGCGCAGCGCGACGCCGTTGCCGCTGTCATGGCCGGTGACTTTCACCCGCGCCGATAGCGACCGCGCGCTCAACGCCGCGTTGATCGCATCACCTATCATGGTCAGGTTGAGCGGGGGCGTCAGGATCACGCTCGCCTGATCGCGGCCGTCGATCTCGACAGTGATTCGCTGCTCGCTCGCGATCCCGTCGAGAAAGCTGTCCAGCGCCGGCGCGTCGTGAAAATAGAGGCCGGACTGGCTGTAGACCTGCACCTCGTTGTTCTGCGCGAGGTTCGGTGGGGCATGTATCGCTGCGACCCGAGCCAGCTTTGAAGCGCCGTTGACGATGCGCTGCACGAAGTTCGGCGCATCCGGATCCATCGAGAGATTCGCGTGGGATTCGGCCTGCGCCCGTCCGATTCGGCCCTGTTCATCCACCGTCTCGCGCCAGAGCGTCAGGTTGAAGGTCATCTCGGGATCGGGCGTGTCGTAATCGACGGCGACGCGGATCGTATTGCCGAGGATACCGGCGTCGGTTGCTTCGATCCGCAGCGCATCATCGCCGAACTCGGATTCGACGACATGATGCGCTGTGCGTGCATTACTGGCGATGCGCACAACCACAGCTTCCCCAAGACCTGCTGTGAAGGCCTGCCGCAACTGGATCCCCAGCTCGCCGTAACTCGGATCATCACCGAAACGAGCGGTGAATTGTTCGAAGCTGCGGAATGCAAGCGGAGTGTCGAGCGGCCCCTTGCGCGCCATGCCGATCGCGAGAAGTCGATTCGAAATCGCGCCGCGGGCGACGGTTTGACCGGAAGGATGTTCGAAGGCGCGAACCCCGGGGGACAGCATGATCGACATTTGGGCCACCAAGGATTATTTTAGTTTTGTGTAATACAAAATAACCATAGCACATGCCACGAAATTCGCTTCGTAATCGTTTAAAAAGAATCTGAATCCGTGAGGCTAGTCCTTGAATCGTTTCTAACCTGCTGATTTGCATCTCACTATAGCGATTATCACCGATCGCCCGGCTTGTCCTATGCCAACGTCAAGCCTCCGGGCCAGTGGCCGCATCTCACTAGTCATACCGGACTATTGGTTATCAGCCAGTCCATCGAGATCGCCGGCGTCGACAGCAGCGGCGCTCGTTTTACCAGGCAGAGCATGCGAACCACGACTTGGTCCACGACTCTGCTGTTGCTGGCTGGTTAGACGCCACATGGAGAGCACGTTCCGGTAGTGGGTACTGTTGCTCTGGTAGTGTCTGCCCGCAGGCCCTGACATCCAGGCTGGTCACCATCTCTGTATCTATAGGCTGACAACAATGTGCTGGTTTGTTGGTTATCTGACGATGAACTTCACGATAAGGACAAGATTAAGCCCCCGTCCTGCTAATGTCGCGGCGGTAGTGGTAATGGCTCAGTGCTTGTCTGACTTCACCTCGTAGTCGCCTTCCAGCAGCTCGTGGGCACCGGGTGAGTGCGATGAGTTGTGTTCGGTATGTGCATGGGTGCCGCTGCCGATATCCTCGGCGTTATCGGCGCGCATCTGCTCCATGCGTTTTTTCATGCGGTGACGCACGAAGGGCAGCATGGCCCAGCCGATCAGCAGGAAGAACAGGCCAAGGATGGTGCCGATGATCATCATGACGCCGAAGGCCAGCCAGGTCAGCAGCAGGCGAAAGCCGCTGGCCCGCTGAGATGGCCGGGCCTGACGGGCGCGCTCCTGCCACTGACGGGCAGCCTGCCAGGCGGCATTGTGGTTGGGATCGCGGTTGGGGTCGCGGGATGGATCCATGAAACTCTCCTGACGAGCGGGACGGATAACACCGCCCCATTGAGTGTCTGGTCGTTGGAAAGCACGGCATACAATTCGTTCCGACGAGCTTTTGTTTCGAAAGTCCGGTGCTGGCCGTTCAGCTGCCTAGCCCTTATCCTCGGCACCAACAGATCACAAGGATGTCCCATCATGAGGCAAGCTGCCATGACTGATGCGGGTCGTCGCCGAGGTGCCAGCCCGCGGCCCAAGAACCACCGTCCGCCATCGCCGCCGTCAGCGTCGTTTGATCGCTGGCTCGACCGAATCGTTATCCTGGCTGTTTCAGTCGCCTTGCTGGTCGGGACGCTGGCGCTGATAGTGCACCTGATTTACTGACCCTGGTTCGCACTCGCCGGTAAAATGGTGGGGGCGTGTGCATATACACATGGAGGGGCTGACAAGCGATGCTGGAATTTCTGCAGGGTGCCTCCTACGGGCTGTTTCTGAGCTGTCTGCCGTGGACCATCGTCGGGTTGATCAACCCTTCGCTGGCGCTGCCCGACAAGAGCGCCGGACGCCTGCAGGTGCTGGTACGCTATGCCCTCGCGGTGCCTTTCATCAGCATGCTGATGTGGCTGACGTCCCTGTGGGGCGGCTTCGGCCCCAGCCTTGCGGGCTGGCTTGCCGGCCTCGGCGCGATTGCGCTGGAAATTCCGCTTGAACGACGCCTGCGGCGCTGGTATCGCGGCTGGCGCCAGCATCGTCAGGACGCTCGTATTCGCCACCACCAGCAGCAGGAGCTGGCTCGGCACGAGCAGCAGCGCCGCGAATCTGGCGTGCTGGAGCTGGATCCCGAACACCCGCCGCTGGATGCCGATGACATCGTGCTGGCGCTGTGCCGTGCCAAACAGGCGCTGAACAATGTCGGGCGCAAGGAGCTGGCCGCGCAGGTCGATCGGCTCTATAGCCGCTACCGCCATGTGCTCAGCGTACTGGATGAGCGTTTCAATGAGGGTGAGCTGGCCCACGGTCGGGCTCGGCAGCTGGTGATCGATGTATGTCACGGCGCTCAGGACAACCTGGAGGCGATGATTGCCCGGGCGCGCAGCGTGGCAGGCATGGATGTCGCCTATGTTCGGCGGCGGCTGGGCGAAGACGCGGCACGGCTTTCGGCCACGGAAACCGAGGCGCTGCGCCAGCGGATGGCGCTGATCGAGCAGACCGAGCAGTCGCTGCGGCAGCTGGTTGCCCGCCATGAACAGGCTTTGACTGCGTTGGACAATGCCGCCGTGTCATTGGCGCGGCTGGATACCTCGCGCCCGCGCACGGCACAGAGCGCCGAGGTGGCCTGCGGCGAGCTGCGCCGCTTTGTCGAGGGAGCGGAGCGCTACCGTCACCCGCAGCGCTGATCGAGCCCGGCAGGTTCCGATGCTCGCCACACTGACGATTCGAAGAGAGGGAGACTCCACATGACCGACACCCCGCGTCACGATCCGCTGTCGTTGCCGCCCATCGAGCATATCGCCGAGACGCTGGAAGCCTCGGACAAGGCCGCCAGGCAGGAGATCGCGCCGGACGCGGAGCTGTCGGAGCGCGCCGATGCCTTTGTGCGCGATGTGCTGAGCGAAGGTGAGGGCGCCGCCGAGCGTCAGCGCCGCGCGGTGGATGAGATGGGACTGGCGCTGCAGCATCAGGCCGCCCGGCAGAGCGAGATGCTCAAGACCCCGCTGCGTCAGCTGGCGAGCCAGGGCGACGATGGCGGCCCCGTGGCTCGAGCGCTGCAGGAACTGCGCGGTCGCATGAGCGGTCTGGACCCGCAGCGCCATCAGCTGGAGCCGAGGCCGCTGGATCGTCTGCTGCGACTGTTGCCAGGGTTCACTACCCGGGTGCAGCGCTACTTCCAGCGCTTCGAAACCGCCCAGCAGGCGCTGGATGCGATCATCGCCGAGCTTGCGGCCGGGCGCGACAGCCTGCACCGCGACAACATCACGCTCAATGATGACCAGCAGGCCATGCGCCAGATGCTTGATCAGCTGCAGCGTCAGGTCGAGCTGGGGCGGCTGATCGATGCGCGCATGACCCGCGCGCTCGGCGAGATCGCCGACGAGCCGCGCCGGCGGTTCGTCGAAGAGGAGCTGCTGTTTCCGCTGCGCCAGCGAGTGCTGGATATTCAGCAGCAGCAGGTCGTCTGCCAGCAAGGCGTGCTGGCGCTGGAGGTGATCATCCGCAACAACCGTGAGCTGATGCGCGGCGTGGATAGAGCGATCAACGTGACCGTCTCGGCGCTGAGCGTCGCCGCCACCGTGGCGCTGGCGCTGGCCAATCAGCGGCTGGTGCTGGATCGCGTCGAATCGCTCAATCGCGTCACCAGCGAAACCATCGCCGGCACCGCTCAATCGCTGCGCCAGCAGGGTGTGGATATCCAGACCCGTGCGGCCTCGGCGAGCCTGGACATGCACTCGCTGGAGCAGGCCTTTGGCGATGTGATGGGCGCCATCGATGATCTGTCGCGCTATCGGCGCGAGGCGCTGCCGCAGCTGTCTGATCAGATCGAGCGGCTGGAAGTGCTGTCCGGCCAAGGGCGGCAGGCCATCGACCGGCTGGAGCGCGGCTCGCGTAGCACGACGGCGCAGCAAGACGACCCAGAGCAAGGCGGTCCAGGCCAAGGCCCGACATCGGCTAATTGAAGGCTGCCTGAAGGGCCGCTGAAGGACTACTTGAAGCGTGAGCCGGCCACACGCAGCGCCTCACGCATGCGGTCCCAGGCCTGCTCGGCACCGCGGCGCAGGTCTTCGCCAGCCTCGCTGCCCGCGCGCTGCAACTCATTCAGGCGTAGGCGCGCCTCCTCTCGATAGGCCTTGAGGCGGTCGATATCTTCCTGATGACGCTCCTGGGCATCGCCGCTGGCCCTGCGTGCCCGGGCCGCCAGTTCGTCGATTTCACGATTCAGCTGATCGAGGCTGGCCTTCAGCCGCTCGATGAAGGCATCACGTTGCTCACTCATGGCAAGACTCCTGATTCGTCTGGCTCTCAAGGACTGATATGGTGGCGCTTTGCTCAAAATGGAAGTCGAGATGACAACTAGGGTCGATGACAGGCTGCCTAAAACGCGTGCGCCGCGCCGGGAGATTTTCGGCTGGGCGATGTTCGACTTCGCCAATCAAGCCTACACCCTGCTGATCATCACGGTGGTGTTTGGCGAGCTGTTCACCACGGTCATCGTCGGTGATCGCGGGGATGGCTATCGGCTGGCCAACTTCCTGTGGAGTCTAGCGCTGGCGCTGAGCTTTCTGCTGGTGGTGATCACCGGCCCGCTGTGCGGGGCGGTGATGGACTACCAGGCATCGCGCAAGCGCTTCCTGTTCGCAAGCTACCTGGCCACCATTGCTGCCACCTCGTTATTGTATTTCGTCACACCGGGCATGGTGTGGCTGGGTGTGGTGCTGATCGTTGTTTCCAACTACGCCTACTCCATGGGCGAGTCGTTCATCGCCTCATTTCTGCCCGATCTTGGCCCACCTGAGTCGCTGGGCAAGATTTCCGGCTTCGGCTGGTCGCTGGGCTATGTGGGTGGGCTCTGTGCGGCGGGCTTCACGCTGCTGGTGCTGGGCGAGACCAGCGCCGAGAATTTCGAGCGCCTGCGCTGGGTCGGGCCGTTCGCGGCGGGTTTCTTCCTGGTCGCAGCGATTCCCACCTTCATATGGCTGCGCGAGCGCGGCACGCCCCAGCCGGCAACAATGCCGTATCACCGCATTGCCCTTGAGCGCGTCACCACCACGCTGCACGAGCTGCGGCATTTTCGCGATCTGGCCATCTTCCTGCTGTCGCTGCTGTTCTCCATGGCGGGGGTCTACATCATCATTGCCTTCGCTTTCATCTATGGTGCCCAGGTGATTGGCTGGGATACGGCCACCCGCAACATGATGTTCATCATCGTGCAGATTACCGCCGCGGCAGGAGCAATAGGCTTTGGCGCGCTACAGGACCGTATCGGCACCCGGGTGACCTACCTGTTTACGCTGGTGATGTGGGTGGCGGCGATCCTGGCGATCTGGGCCACGCCGGAGCTGACGATCTGGCTGAATGCACGGTTTGACCTGGATTGGGAACCGCAGCAGCTGTTTCTGGTGGTGGGCTGTCTGGCCGGGCTTAGTCTTGGCTCGAGCCAGTCCGCCAGCCGCGCCATGGTGGGTCTGTTCTCGCCGCAGCACAAGGCCGCCGAGTTTTTCGGCTTCTGGGGCGTGGCCAACAAGCTGGCCGGAGTGATCGGCATCATCGGCCTGGGCCTGCTACAGTCAGCGGTGGGGCTGCAAGCCTCGATACTGTTCTGCGCGGCGCTGTTCGTGATCGCCATCGTCATCTGCCTGTGGGTCAACCAGGCCCGTGGGCAGCAGGCGGCCAAGGACTGGGAGATCCGCCGAGAACTCGCCCTGGCGACCAGCGGTTGAGCGCCGACTGTCGATGCAAGAGCGCAGCAGCGCTCACAAATTTCTTTGTTCACTGGAGTTGACCATGCCCGTTGTACTGCAGATTCACTTTCCCTTCGACGGCCCCTTTGGCGAGGCCATGAGCGAGGCGATGGCCGAGCTTGCCGCCAGCATCAATGATGAGCCCGGCATGCGCTGGAAGCTGTGGACCGAATCTCCCGAGCGTCGCCAGGCCGGCGGTGTCTATCTGTTTGACGACACCGCCAGCGCCGAGGCCTATCTTGAAAAGCACAGCGCTCGCCTGACTGAACTGGGCGTTTCGGGCATTGAAGCGCAGATTTTCACGGTCAACGAACCGCTGTCGCAGATCAACCACGGGCCTTTTGGCAGCTGAGCCGAGGCTGAGCTGCAATAATAAGCCGCGACTGAGGCCGCAAGAGCAGGAGGAAAAGCATGAACTGGACCCAGCAGCTTGGTCTCAAGTGGCCGATTCTTCAGGCACCCATGGCCGGCGCACAGGGCGTGGCCATGGCCGCGGCGGTCTCCGGCGCCGGCGGGCTTGGTGCCGTGCCCAGCGCGCTGCTCTCGAGTGAAGCGCTGGGTGAGGCGCTAAGCGAGTTTCGGCGCCTTACCCGTCGCCTCGCCCCTCACCTCAATAATGCCCCGGTCAACGTCAACTTCTTCACCCATGTGAATCCGCCGGAAGATTCCGCGGCCCAGACGCGCTGGCGCAAGGCGCTGGCGCCGTATTACGCCGAGCTCGACGTCGAGCCGCCCACCACCGCCGGCGCCGGCAGAAACCCCTTCGATGCGTCCAGCTGCGAGGTGCTGGAGCGCCACCGGCCCGAGGTCGTCAGCTTCCACTTCGGCCTGCCCGAGGCCTCGCTGCTTGAGCGGGTCAAGGCCTGGGGTGCCGTGGTGCTCTCCAGCGCCACCACGGTGGAAGAAGCCGTGTGGCTCGAAGCCCACGGCGCGGATGTAATCATCGCCCAAGGGCTGGAGGCCGGCGGCCATCGCGGCATGTTTCTCACCCAGGACATTACGACCCAGGTCGGCACCTTGGCCCTGCTGCCCCAGGTGGTCGATGCGGTGTCAGTGCCTGTCATAGCTGCCGGGGGAATTTGCGACCCTCGCGCCGTGGCCGCAGCTCTGGCGCTCGGTGCATCAGCGGTGCAGTGTGGCACGGCGTTTCTGTGCTGCCATGAGAGCATGATCAGCGACCTGCATCGCGACAAGCTGACCAGTGAGCAGGCCCGGCATACGGCGCTGACCAACCTTCACACCGGTCGGCCGTCGCGAGGCATCATGAACCGGCTGATGCGCGAGCTTGGCCCGATGAGCGCCTTGCCGCCGGCGTTTCCCCAGGCAGGAGGCGCTCTGGCGGGGCTGCGCAGCGCCGCCGAAGCCAAAGGAAGCACCGACTTCACCCCGCTGTGGGCCGGTCAGGATACCCGTGGATGCAGAAGCGTGCCGGCCGCCGAGCAGCTGCGCTGGCTGGCCGAGGCGCTGTGATCGGACTGGCCTAAGGGCCGGCTTCGGGCGCGCGCAGCACCATCTGCTTGCCGCGTATCTCGATATCGAAGCGGCCCAGAAAGCTCATGCCGAGCAGCACCAGGTCATCGGACAGCCCCGAGTTGATCGAGCCGCGCACCTGGCGCGCGGTAACGCCGCCCAGACTGACTTCATCGAGGGTAGTGAGCTGGCCGCGTATACGACCGTTGGCAGTGGTGAACCAGGCCTCGCCCTGGTGCGGGAGATCCAGACGCCTGGCAAGCTGCTCCGGCACGGCCACCGAGGTGGCCCCGGTGTCGAGCAGCATGATCACCGGCATATCGTTGATGCGCCCGCTGGCCACGTAGTGGCCCGAGGCGTTGCGCTCCAGCGTCACGGTAGTTCCCGGCGGGGCGTCGAGCAGATGGGCGTTGGGATTCTCGCGCTCATCGAATACGTCCCCCAGCCACCACATGCCCAGGCCAAAAAACAGCGCCCAGAACGCCAGCATCATGCCCAGCCCGGTGCGCCTTGTTGAAGTCTCTTCCGACACTCCGTGCCTCCCTTCACATTGCCGCTGGTCTTATCCTACAAGGAAGTGGCTCGCCGCGGGGTGCCATTTCGCCTGAACATGCCTTTGCTGCACTAATGGCATTCACACACGACACGCTAATGACCCTGACGTCGTGCTGATTTCGCTGCTGATCCGATTGAATTCCTGCATGGGGTGAATGGCCTCAGGCTATTGCTGACTGGCGCGCATCTGGCGCTATCGCCCGTGCTGCAGGCAATGGCGCGCAATGCATGGCGTAGGTTTGGTATTGATGAGGCGTCGACAGCGGTGAGATCGGCTTTTGGCGGTTGGACAGACTCTCTGTTTTCTTCCTATGGTCTCAACAAGCCCGGCAAAGCGCTGGGGTGCTAGAGAGAACCAAGTGCCCATGGCGGGTTCTGAATACCACACCCAGCGCAAGGTGAGGCCCGCCGGACCGCACATCTTCGAATAAAGGGAAGCCAATATGTCAGATGATAATCGCAAGCCCACGACCAACGATGCCGGCGCCCCGGTAGCAAGCGATGAGCATTCGCTCACGGTTGGCCCGGACGGCCCCATCGTGCTGCACGATCACTACCTGATCGAACAGATGGCCCAGTTCAATCGCGAACGCATCCCCGAGCGTCAGCCGCACGCCAAAGGCAGCGGCGCCTTTGGCCGCTTCGAGGTCACCGAGGACGTCAGCCAGTACACCAAGGCGGCGGTGTTTCAACCGGGCACCACCACCGAGATGCTGGTGCGCTTCTCCAGCGTGGCCGGTGAGCGCGGCAGCCCAGATACCTGGCGCGATCCGCGCGGTTTTTCGCTGAAGTTCTACACCAGCGAAGGCAACTACGACATGGTAGGCAACAATACCCCGGTGTTCTTCATGCGCGATCCGATGAAGTTCCAGCATTTCATCCGTTCGCAGAAGCGGCGTGCCGACAGCAATCTGCGCGATCACGACATGCAGTGGGATTTCTGGTCGCTGTCGCCGGAAACCGCCCACCAGGTCACCTGGCTGATGGGCGACCGCGGCATTCCCAAGACCTGGCGGCACATGGACGGCTTCTCAAGCCATACCTACATGTGGGTGAACGCCAAGGGCGAGCAGTTCTGGGTCAAGTACCACTTCAAGACCGATCAGGGCATCGAGTTTCTGACTCAGGAGGAGGCCGACCGGCTGGCGGGGGAAGACAGCGACTACCACATGCGCGACCTGTTCACCGAGATCGCTGCGGGCAATCATCCGAGCTGGACGCTGTATATGCAGATCATGCCCTTCGAAGAGGCCAAGACCTACCGCTTCAACCCGTTCGACCTGACCAAGGTATGGCCGCATGAGGACTACCCGCTGATCAAGGTCGGCAAGATGACGCTGGATCGCAACCCCACCGATAACCACACCGAGATCGAGCAGGCTGCCTTCGAACCCAACAACCTGGTGCCGGGCATCGGCCTATCGCCGGACAAGATGCTGCTGGCTCGGGGTTTTGCCTATGCCGATGCGCACCGGGCGCGGCTTGGCGCCAACTACAAGCAGATTCCGGTCAACGCCCCCGTCGCCCCGGTGCACAGCTACTCCAAGGACGGCGCGATGCGCATCAACAAGGTGTCCGATCCGGTCTATGCCCCCAACAGCAAGGGCGGCCCCGAGGCCGACCCCGAGCGCTATCCGGAAGACACCGTCTGGTACGCCGACGGCGAGCTGGTTCGCGCAGCCTACACCCTGCGTAAGGACGATGACGATGTCGGCCAGGCCAACGCCCTGATCAACCAGGTCATGGATGACGCGGCCCGGGAACGACTGGTCAGCAACGTGGCCGGCCATCTGCTGGGCGGCGTCAGCGAGCCAGTGCTTGAGCGCGCCTTCGGCTACTGGAAGGCGATCGATGCCAGCATCGGTGAGCGCATCGAGCAGCGCGTGCGTCAGGAGCAGTAGTATCGACAAGGGCAGGGGAGTTCGCGATAGCTCCCTTGCCCGGCCTTCAACTCATTGACGGCGTGCTTCGGCAGCAATAAGATGCAAGTGTAATGAATCTTATTGAAACTGCTGCGAGGCTTCTCCAATGGGACTGCTCAAGAATCCTTTCAAGAAAGACAGCGCTGAAAAGCCACAGGTACAGATGCAGGAGGCCGTGCCAGCGAAGCAGGCCGGCGCCGAGCCCGTCACTGATGCCGCCAAGAAAAAGCCGAAGCATGGCGAGGATGGCGTTTGCTGCGGATCATGCCAGTAGTGCAGGTGCGTGAATGGCCACCTGAGTGGCCAGGGGGATAACTACTGAATCAAAACGGGCTTGCCTCAGGGCAGGCCCGTTTTGCGTTCTACGACCTATGGCGTGTCGGCTTACCCGCCAGCATGACGTTATTGCGCAGCTCAGGGCGCACTATATCGTCCTGTGCGTGATCATGTGCCAGGCAGAAGTCTGCCAGCATTTTGGCAGGGCGCTTATGGTGGTGAAGAAAGGCCGCGCCAGACTTGGCGTCAGCTGGGTGACAATAGCCGTTTGAGGGCTGATTGAAATGTGTCATGTCTATTCTCCTGTTCCCCTTGGTTTGATCCGCAAGTGCGATCGGCAAGCGCCGACCCAGGGGAGCAGGAGTCGCACGCCGCTTTAGCTGCATTTCTAATCCGCCCGCAATTTGGTGCTTAAATCGGCGGAAACCCAATGTCAGACAACAAAAAACCCGCTCAGCAAATGCTAACGCGGGCCTTTGGCGACGCTTTAGCTGTATTTGTAGAGCGCCCGCAAGCTGAGGTTCAAATCGGCGCTGGTTGAACAGTAACGAGACCGCTCATGGTCTGTCAACCATGATGCTCCTGGTTGGCTCCAGATTCAGGTAAGGGTGCCTCGGTCGTTTCGTATTCGTCCTCATTCTTATCCTTGAATACCAGGGTGCGATACGGGAACGGGATCTCGATGCCTTCGGCGTCCAGGGCGCGCTTGACGGCAGTGATTACCTGATCTCGCGACGAGCGGATATCCACGGACTTCGAGCCGGTCCACCAGGTGATCTCGAAGTCGACCGAGCTCTCGCTGAAGGCGTTGGCAAATACCTGGATATCGCGTACATCACTGCGTACGGAGTCTACATCGCGCACGGCGGTGGCGATCACCGTGCGGGCGGTGTCGATATCCTCGTCGTAGGCCACGCCGACGATGATTGAGGTGCGGCGTACGTCGCGATTCGTGCGCACAATTACCGGCTGCTGAAACAGCAGCGCGTTGGGCACCACAATCAGCTGGCCGTCGGTGCGGCGGATATGGCTGTCGCGCACGGTGATTTGCTCGACCAAGCCCTCCACGTCATGGCTTTCCATCGCGATGTGATCACCCATCTTGAATGGTTCGCGCCACAGGATCAGCACGCCCGCCAGGAAGTTTTCGAACACATCCTTGAAGGCAAAGCCCACGGCAATCGAGCCAAGCCCCAGGGTGGTCAGCGCCTTGGCCGGGGTGACGGTGGGAAATAGCAGCGTGATAGCCACCAGCAGACCTATCAGCCAGACACCGAGACCGGTAAGCATGACCAGCACGCCCACCAGGCTGCCGCGCAGCCGCGCCTTGCGTCCCAGCCGCAAGACCACGGCCCCCAGCAGCTTGGACAGCCCCCAGGTCACAATCAGCAACAGCAAAGCAGCTACAAGCCGAGGACCTGCGGCCACAAGGTCAACCAGGTACTGCTCCAGCTCATTCATCAGAAGCGGAATAAAGGCAATCTCTTCCATAGGCCTTGTCACTCGGTAGTTAGCTGGTGGGGAGCAGGGTCTTGAGACTGGATGCGGCTAGCCCTGTATCAGCATAGTACCGAGCGCTTGGTATCGGGAACCTGTATCGAGAGTAGCGCGCTGAGCTGCGCGGCCGAGTCACTTTGACGCCTACCTGATGTTGGAGTAGACGGCGGTGTAAACTAGACTAAGTTAGTCTAGTCAGTGCTGCCCAGGAGATTTCCATGGATACTGTTAATATTCACGAAGCCAAGACCCACCTGTCCCGGCTCCTGGCACGAGTGGCTGAAGGTGAGACCGTAGTGATTGCCAAAGCGGGTCGGCCTATCGCCAAGCTGGTCCCCATCGATGCTCCCTCAGTCGGTAAAACGCGCCGCATCGGATTTCTAAAGGGTGCCTTCCGGATTCCCGAGGATTTCGACACGATGGATAGCGATGCGATTGCCGAAGCGTTCGAGGGCGGAGAGCCGGCATGATTTTGCTGTTGGATACTCAGTTGCTGCTCTGGGCCGCATCGCAGCCAAACCGCCTGTCGGAGGCGGCTCGAGAGAAGCTGCTTGATGATGGCAACGAGCCCTGGTTCAGTGCTGCCAGCATCTGGGAGGTAACGATAAAGGCTGGGCTAGGGCGGACTAACTTTCGCGTGGATCCTCACCTGCTGCGCCGCGGCCTGGTCGATAATGGCTACACAGAACTACCCATCACCAGCAACCACGCGCTCGCCGTCCATCGCTTGCCTCCCATTCATCGAGACCCGTTCGATCGGCTGCTTGTCGCCCAGGCTGAAAGCGAAGGCATGCTGTTGCTTACCGCAGATGCCAAGGTGGCGCGCTATCCCGGCCCGGTAATGCTTGTGTGAGGCCATAAGCGAAGCGTACAGCACAAGCGCGCGCCATCTTGGAGCGCTCAAGACGCTGCTGGCGCATGCCGCCGAACGCAAGGTGATACCGGCCAACCCATTGGATGGAGTCAGTCTACAGCGGCCAGCCATGATCGAAGACGAAATGGCAGAGCAGGCATCAGCACGGTGTTACCTGGAGACTGAAGAAGTGGCCGCGCTATTCGCTGGCCTGGACGCCTATCAGGAGCAGAAACGCCAGCAGCGCCGCAATAGCCGCGCTCATGGAAAGGCGTATCTGCCCGACCTGGACGGCGTGACCTACGTGGATCACGTGAAGCCCTGGATTCAGACCATGTTTTACACCGGCTTTCGGACTGGCGACCTGTTCGGCCTGCGCTGGGAACACGTCAACCTGACGTTCGGCACCATCCGTAAGATGATAGAGAAGACTGCCCACCACCGGCCCGAGCCGCAGACCTTCCCCCTATCCAGCGCCGCCGTGGACATACTCAAGAACTGGCACCAGCAGCAGGGGACGCCGAAGACCGGTCTAGTTTTCCCATCGGAGCGAAACGGCAAGCGCATGAGTGGCACCGCGATGCAAAAGCCGTAGGCCGCAGTGCGTAAACTGGCCGGCCTGCCCGACGACTTGGTGCTGTACAGCCTGCGGCACAACTTCGCCAGCCAGTTGGTGATGGCAGGTGTGGACTTGCTGACTGTGGCTAAGCTGATGACCCATAGCGATATTCAGACAACGATTCAGTGCTATGTCCACCTGAGGTCCGACCATGCTCGTGATGCTGTCGAGGGGTTCGCCAGCCAAGGGCTGCAGCAGGCAAGGGACCACGCCACCAAGACGCCCAAGCAGCGCAAGCTTGCAGCCGTGCCAGCCAATCACTAAACTTATAGAAACTTATGACTTACCATGTGCAGTGGACGCTGAAAGCCGCCAAGCAGGCTAAGAAAGTGCCCAAACCCGACCGCGACAGGATCGTGGCCAGCGTGGGCGAGCTGGAAGACTGGCCCGGCTGTATCGCCGCCAAGGACATCAAGCCGCTGAAGCGCCACCAATACAGTATCGGCTGCGCGTGGGCCGCTACCGTGTGTTGTTCGACGTAGAAACCGGGCTGCGCGTGGTGTCCATTGAAGTAGTGAGGAAACGCGATGAGCGCACCTATTGATTACCGCATCAGTGAAGAAGCAGGCCACCGCTTCGCCGTGGTGCCCCTGGAGCAGTTCACCGACCTGGTGGAGCGAGCCGGCGAGGTAGACGCCCTGACCCTGCCCCACGAGATCGTAAGCCGTCACCTGACAGATGAGGTGCCGCTGGTGCGCTGTTGGCGCGAGTATCTGGGAATGACCCAAGCCGAACTGGCCGCCCGGCTGGATGTTTCTCAAGCCCAGGTGGCCCAGTGGGAGCGCCACGACGCCAATCTGCGCCATGCCACACTGAAGAGGCTGGCCGCTGCCATGGGTATTCATGTGAGCCAGCTGGCGCTCGACGACGATTGAGGTTACGCGGTAGTGTTGTCCCCTGTTGGGTGGCTAGTAAGTGCCTAGTACTACAGCCGTAGCTGAGATCGTCTATACTGCATCTTATTGAATCCTATGATTATTTATAGGTGAAGCATGCAACCGTCAGAAATCACCATTGCCGATCGCCTCGACGACTTGACGCACCGCCTTGGTCCACTATTCTCGCGTTCGGAAACTCGCCAGCGAGCCATGGGCTATATCAAGGGATTGCTCAGTGGCTGTGAACGAAAGAATGGTTGGCAACTGGCGGAATGGTTAGGTGATGTGTCTCCCGATGGGGTGCAGTATCTGCTGGATCGGGCACGCTGGGATGCCGATGCTGCGCGTGATGTTCTGCGCCAATATGTCATTCATACGCTGGGCTCGCCTGCAGGGGTTCTGGTCCTGGACGAGACCGGCTTTATCAAGAAGGGGCAGCGCTCGGCAGGTGTGCAACGCCAGTACAGTGGCACCGCTGGGCGTATCGAAAATAGTCAGATCGGGGTCTTTCTTCTCTATGCCAGTCCGGCAGGCCATGCCTTTTTGGATCGTGCCCTATATCTGCCGAAGTCCTGGACCCAAGACCGTGAGCGTTGTCGGCGTGCCGGAATTCCCGACGAGGTCGAGTTTGCCAGCAAACCGGAGCTTGCCCGCCGCATGCTGGAGCGCGCCCTGGGCCAAGGGATGCCGGCCGCCTGGGTGGCCGGAGATAGTGTCTACGGTGGCAATCGCAGCCTGCGCTTATGGTTAGAGGAGCGCGCGCAACCCTTTGTTTTAGAAGTGGCTTGTAACGAACTCCTATGGTGGAAGAGCTTCCAGTATACGCGTGCAGACGAGATTGCCTCGGCACTGCCGGAAGAAGAATGGCAGACACTTTCTGCAGGCTCTGGCAGCAAGGGAGAG
>ERZ1032895.52-NODE-52-length-35385-cov-14.450184_pt1 | contig 35385 bp, 45 predicted proteins | sample MGYA00516687_ERZ1032895 | MGnify/ENA primary metagenome ERZ1032895 (study PRJEB33719, sample SAMN04261600) | wastewater metagenome | biome: rural village; feature: latrine urine exit; material: soil | place: El Salvador | collected 2013-01-14 ... | reverse complement strand
ATGAAAAGGAAAGCGCATCATGAAACGGATGCTGATCAACGCCACGCAGGCTGAAGAACGCCGCCTGGCCATCGTCGACGGGCAGAAGCTGCTCGATTACGAGGTCGAGAGCGAGGGCCACGAGCCGCGCAAGGGCAACATCTACAAGGCCGTGGTGACCCGGGTGGAGCCCTCCCTTGAAGCCTGCTTCGTCGACTACGGCGAGGACCGCCACGGCTTCCTGCCGTTCAAGGAAATCTCCAGGGACTACTTTGCCGACGGCGCGCAGGTCGGCCAGGCGCGCATTAACGAGGCCATCAAGGAGGGCCAGGAGCTGCTGGTGCAGGTGGAGAAGGAAGAGCGCGGCAACAAGGGCGCGGCGCTGACCACCTTCATCAGCCTGGCGGGGCGCTACGTGGTGCTCATGCCCAACAACCCGCGCGGCGGCGGCGTCAGCCGGCGCATCAGCGGCAACGAGCGCACCGAACTCAAGCAGGCGCTGGCGGAGTGCAACATCCCGCTGCTGCATCGCGACATCGACGATTTCTCCGAGACACCGGACGCGCTGCTGGCCATCGCCAGGGAGACCGGCGCCAGCACCCTGCACTTCAACCATGAATACCCGCTTGACGAAAAGCGCCGCGACAGCGCCGTGGTCACCGCCTTCGAGGCAGCTGGCCTCACGGCGACCGGACACCACGATGCCATCGCCTTCGCCCCGGGCGAGCTGCTGACTGGCAAGGGCGATTTCTACAGCGTATTCACGCCTTTCTCCAAAGCCTGGCATCGCCAGCTGAGCGCGGAGCGCCTCGCCCTGAGCGACGCGCCAGCCGCGCAGGAGCCGCTTTCCATCATCAGCGACCCGCTGCCAGACCCAGCTGACATCGCCAAGGCGACAGATAGCGCCGCCGTCGCCAGCGATCTCTGGCCCGCTGGAGAGGACGCGGCCGCCGACCGCCTGGCGCGCTTTCTGCGCTTTCGCGCGCGTCGCTACGCGCAGCAGCGCGACTTCCCGATGATCCCTGGCACCAGTGAGCTTTCGCCCTATCTGGCGCTGGGCATGATCTCGCAACGCCAGTGCCTGCAGGCAGTGCTGGCCGAGAATGACGGCTCGCTGGCCGAAGGGGATGCCGGCCTGGTGGCCTGGGTCAACGAGCTGGTATGGCGGGAGTTCTATCGCCACGTGGCCGCCGGCTTTCCGCGGGTGTGCCGCCACCGCGCCTTCCAGGTGGATACCGAGGCGCTGGCCTGGCGCGACGACGCCGCCGGATTCGCCGCCTGGTGCGAAGGGCGTACCGGCTACCCGATTGTCGATGCGGCCATGCGCCAGCTGGTGACTACCGGCTGGATGCATAACCGCCTGCGCATGGTTACCGCGATGTTTCTGACCAAGCATCTGCTGATCGACTGGCGTCGGGGAGAAGCCTTCTTCATGCGCCACCTGGTGGATGGCGAGTTCTGTGCCAACAACGGCGGCTGGCAGTGGGCCGCGTCTACCGGCACCGATGCGGCGCCCTATTTCCGCCTCTTCAACCCCACCACCCAGTCCCAGCGCTTCGATGCCGACGGCGAGTTCATCGCCAAATGGCTGCCGGAGCTGGCTGAGCTTCCCGCCAGGCAGCGCCATGCGCCGCCGACGGACCTGTTCAGCAGCGTCGACTATCCCACACCCATCGTCGAGCACAAGGCCGCCCGGCTGCGCGCCCTGGATGCTTTCAAGCGCCTGTCGAACTCCTCCTGAGCCCATTCCAGACCCGGCGGGCCCGAGCTCACTCCTGCTGATCCGCTCCCAGGAATGCACCCATGGCAATGCACAACGATCCGAATCTTGCGGCCTTCTGCGCCTTCTACAATAAATTAGACAACACCTGTACAGAAAAGCTGTACAAGGTTTACACTCCGGACATAGAGTTTCACGATCCAATACACCGACTCAGCGGACTGGCTGCGCTGGAGAGGTATTTCAATGGCCTGTACGAGAACGTCACAGCGTGCCACTTCGAGTTCCACGATCAGCAGCGCCACGCTGATCTGGCCTTCGTGACCTGGACCATGCACCTCATGCACCCGCGCCTGGCCGGCGGTCGGCAAATCAGCGTCGAAGGATGCTCGAGACTGACCTTTGCCGCAGACGGCTCCGGCAGGGTGTGCCGCCACCGCGATTACTTTGACGCCGGCGAACTGCTCTACGAACGTCTGCCGCTGCTGGGGCCGGTGATACGCCGAATAAAGCGCGCGGCTCAATAAAGCGGCAGTGCAAGGTGTGGCCAAGCCAGGTACGGCTCCAAAGGTACGACCGAGGATAGACAGGATGACGGCACGACCATTCGTACAGCGCATCTGGCTTACCGGCGCAACCTCTGGCATCGGCCGCGCCCTGGCTCTGCGCCTGCTGGATCAAGGGCATCGCGTCGCGCTCAGCGCTCGCAGTCACGAAGATCTGGTCAAGCTGGCCAACGGCCGCGACAACGCTCTGCTGCTGCCGCTGGATGTTGGCGACCAAAACGCCGTGCGCGACGCCGGTCGCCAGCTGGAAGCCTGCTTCGGCGGGCTCGATCTCACCATTTTCAACGCCGGCACCTGTGAGTACCTGGACGTGCGGAACTTCGATACCGCCCTGATCAAGCGGGTGTTCCAACCTAACTTCTTCGGCGTCGTGTACTGCATCGAGGCGGCGCTGCCGCTGCTCAGGCGCGCTCGGGACGAGGGTGGCAAGCCGCTGCTGGCGGCGACCTCAAGCGCCTCTGCCTACCTGCCGCTGCCGCGGGCCGAAGCTTATGGCGCCTCAAAAGCCGCGCTGAGCCATTTTCTCGAGTCGCTGCGCCTGGACCTCAATGCCGAGGGCATCGGCATCAGCGTGATCCATCCTGGCTTCGTCGAGACCCCGCTGACCGAGCGCAATGATTTTCCGATGCCAATGAGCGTAGACACCCAGACTGCTGCCGACGCCATCCTGAAGGGGCTCGTCGCACGCCGATTCGATATCCACTTTCCGCGCCGCTTCACGCTGCTGGTCAAGCTGCTGGGGATACTTCCTCCCAGCCTGCGCCACCGTGTGGGGCTGCGCATGACCCGCCCAGCAGACAACGAGGCCGGCTCATGAACCCTGCTCAGCGCCTTGCGATCATCGGCAGCGGCATCTCCGGCATGGCGGCCGGCTGGTATCTGTCGCAGCATCAGTCACAGCGCCATGAGGTGACGCTGTTCGAGGCCGATGATCGGCTGGGCGGCCACACTGCAACCATGGACGTGCAGCTCGACGGCCGCGAATACGCCATCGACACCGGCTTTATCGTGTTCAACGACTGGACCTACCCGCACTTCCAGCGCCTGCTGGACACGCTGGACGTGGCCTACCAGGCGACCGAAATGAGCTTCTCGGTCCACGAGACCGGGCGCGATTTCGAATACAACGGCCATACGCTGGCCAGCCTGTTCGCCCAGCGCCGCAATCTGCTGCGGCCTTCGTTTCACAGCCTGCTGCGCGATATTCTGCGCTTCAACCGCCAGGCCACTCACGCGCTGATTGGCGGGCGGCTGGACGCCACGCTGACGCTGGGTGAGTACCTGGATGCCAACGGCTATGGCGCGGCCTTCCAGCGCCAGTATCTGCTGCCCATGGGCGCGGCGATCTGGTCGGCCAGCATCGCCGATCTGCGCAGTTTCCCGCTGCATTTCTTCGTGCGTTTCTTTCATCACCATGGGCTGCTGTCGGTGAGCCATCGCCCACAGTGGTACACCCTGATCGGCGGCTCGCGCAGCTATATCCCGGCGCTTACCGCGCCCTACGCCGAGCGTATCCGGCTGGCCACGCCGGTGCTCGGCATACGCCGCAACGCGACCGGCGTGACGCTGCGCACCGAGCACGGCGTCGAGACCTTCGACCAGGTGGTGCTGGCCTGCCATGCCGACCAGGCGCTGACGCTGCTGGATGATGCCAGCGCCGACGAACGCGAGGTGCTGGGCGCCCTGCCCTACCAGGACAACGAGGTGGTGCTGCACACCGACACCAGCCTGCTGCCGCGACGTCCACGCGCCTGGGCCAGCTGGAACTACCGTCTCGATGGCCGCGGCGAACACGCCCGGGCCTCGGTGACCTACAACATGAATATCCTGCAGCGCCTGGCAGCGCCGCACACCTTTTGCGTCACGCTCAACGACAGCGACAGCATCGCGACCGACAAGATTCTTGGCCGCTATCGCTACGCTCATCCCAGCTTTACCCTGGCCGGGCAGGCCGCCCAGGCACGCCACGCCGATATTTCAGGCGCCTCGCGCCGCACCCACTTCTGCGGCGCCTACTGGAGCAACGGCTTTCATGAGGATGGGGTATGGAGCGCACTGCGGGTTGCCGCGGAACTTGGCTGCCGGGAACCCCGTGCAGCGGACGCTGACGCTGTCGCTAGCTTTAGCCTCGGCTCTATTGCCAGCTCTGTCACGAACACCACGGTGGACGCATGATCGAGGCGCCGCGCTCACGCATCTATCAGGGCTGGCTGACCCATCGCCGACTCGAGCCGCGCCGCCACGAGTTCCGCTACCGGCTGTGGATGGCCTGGCTGGATCTCGACGAGCTGCCGACGCTGTTCGACGGCGTGCCCGGCTTCAGCGCCCGGCGCCCGGCGCTGGCGCGTTTTCGCCGCGAGGACTATCTGGCCCCGCACTCGCTACCCTTGAAACAGGCGGTGCGCGATGAACTGACCCGCCGGCTGGGCGATGTACCCGACGGGCGCATCTGCCTGCTGACCCAGCTGCGCACCCTAGGCATGGGCTTCAACCCCATCTCGCTTTACTATGCCTTTGACGCCGGCGGCCAGCTGCGCGCGGTGCTTGGCGAGGTGACCAATGCACCCTGGGGCGAACGCAGCGTCTATGCCTGCCGGGTAGACCCCAGGCGCCACAACCATCGGGCCGAGTTCGACAAGGCCATGCACGTCTCGCCCTTCATGCCCATGGACATGCGCTACCGCTGGCGTTTCAACACCCCGGACCAGGCGCTCAATCTGCACATGGAAAACTGGCGCGGCGATCAGCGCCAGTTCGACGCCACGCTCAATCTGACCGGACGCCCGGCCACCCGCGTGGTGCTGCTCTCGACGCTGGCTCGCTACCCCTGGATGTCGTTCAAGACGCTGGCCGGCATCTATTACCAGGCACTGCGCCTATGGCTCAAGCGAGTCCCGGTACATGACCATCCTCGCTCCCGGGAGACCCGCTCTTGAATACACTGCGTCGCGCTAGTCGATGCCCCTTCAGGACCGAACCGGACCTTCTATCGCGCTGGCTGAAGTCTCGTCTGCTGGCCCAGCTCGATAGCCTGGAAGGTGGCGAGATCGTGCTGGTCGATGGCCACAAGCGGCACCGCCTGGGTCGGGGCGGCGAGCTCAAGGTAACAGTGACCGTGCGTGACGCCCGCGCCTGGCGTCGTCTAGCGCTGGGCGGCACCGTGGGTGCCGCCGAGGCTTATATGGCCGGGGAGTGGGACGCCGATGACCTGGTGGCACTCATGCGCCTGTTCGCCGCCAACCTGGAGCGCGTCAATGGTCAGGTGGAGAACGGCACCGCGCGCCTTGCCCGCTGGGCGCTCACGGCTCTCTATGGGTTTCAGCGCAACAGTCTGGGCGGGGCGAAGCGCAATATCTCGGCCCACTACGATATCGGCAACGAGCTGTTTGCCACCTTCCTCGATCAGCGCCACTGGATGTACTCCAGCGCCGTCTTTCCGCGTGCCAACGCCAGCCTGGAGGAAGCTTCGACCCACAAGCTTGACGTGATGCTCGAGAAACTCGATGTGCAGCCGCATCATCATCTGCTGGAAATCGGTACCGGCTGGGGCGGTCTTGCGATTCACGCCGCCCGCACCCGTGGCTGCCGGGTCACCACCACGACCATTTCCGACGAGCAGTACGCTCACGTCGAGCGGCGCCTGAAAGAAGAGAACCTGAGCGGGCAGGTGACCCTGCTCAAGCGCGACTATCGCGAGCTCACCGGCCGCTTTGATCGGCTGATTTCGGTGGAAATGATCGAGGCGGTGGGACACCAGTACCTGGGCGTCTACCTCGAGACCCTGGACCGCCTGCTGACCGACGACGGCATGGCCATGCTGCAGGCCATCACCATCCGCGACCAGCGTTTCGAGGCCGCCAAGCGCGAGATGGACTTTATCAAGCGTTATATCTTCCCCGGTGGTTTTCTGCCGTCTCACAGCGCCATTCTCGACGGCGTTACGCGTCACACCTCGCTTAACCTGCTGGCCATGGACGAGATCGGGCTGCACTACGCGCGCACCCTGCGCGAGTGGCGCAAGCGCTTTGAAAGCAGCCTCGAGACAGTGCGTGCACTGAACTACGACGAGCGCTTCATCCGCATGTGGCGCTATTACTTATGCTACTGCGAGGGCGGTTTTCTGGAGCGCACCATCGGCACCTGCCACCTGCTGCTGGCCAAGCCCGGGGCTCGCCCGGCGCCGCTGACGGGAGCACTGTGAAACGCCGGCAGGATGGCAGAGCACTGGTCAAGACGCTGCTCAACGTGACTGGCTTTCAGCTGGGCTGGCTGGCCTGCGTACTGGGCGGCAATCTGATCGGCGCGGCGGTGGTGACGCTGGTGCTGACAGCCCACCTGCGCTGGCTCGCCCAGCCCGGTGAGTGGCGCTGGCTAATCGGCCCACTGATGGCCATCGTCACGATCTGCTTGGGGCTTGGCGTGCAATCCCTTAATGTGAACAGTAGACTAGGTCCGAACGCCTGGCGGTTTCATGCCCCATGGGGTCCATTATATTCTCGACACTCGGAACGACTCAGTGACCAAGCAACATTCTTTCGATCGCGAAGCACTGCTGGCATGCAGCCATGGCGAGCTGTTCGGCCCCGGCAACGCCCAGTTGCCGGCCCCCAACATGCTGATGCTCGACCGCATCACCCACATCCACGAAGAAGGTGGTGAATACGGCAAGGGCGAGCTGATTGCAGAGCTGGATGTCCATCCCGACCTGTGGTTCTTCGACTGCCATTTTCCCGGTGATCCGGTAATGCCGGGCTGCCTGGGGCTAGACGCCATGTGGCAACTGGTGGGCTTCTACCTGGGCTGGCTTGGCCACCCGGGCCGTGGACGCGCGCTGGGCTGCGGCGAGGTCAAGTTCACTGGCCAGATCCTTCCCGATGCCAAGAAAGTGACCTATCACATCAACATCAAGCGTATCATTACCCGACGCTTGATTCTGGGCATGGCCGACGGCACGGTTTCGGTCGATGGCCGCGATATCTATCAGGCCAACGATCTGCGCGTCGGCCTGTTTACTTCCACTGCGAACTTCTGAACAGGAGACTCCCATGCGACGAGTGGTAGTCACCGGCCTGGGCATTGTCTCCTGCCTAGGCAACGACGCAACACAGGTTCTCGAGGCGCTGCGCCATGGCCGCTCGGGTATTCGCTTCAAGAGTGAATATGCCGAACTTGGCTTCCGCAGCCATGTGGCGGGAACGGTAGAGATTGACCAGGAAGCGCTGATCGACCGCAAACTGCGCCGCTTCATGGGCGATGCTGCGGCCTACGCCTATATCTCCATGGCCCAGGCCATCGAAGATGCTGGCCTCACCCCCGAACAGGTCTCCAACGAGCGTACCGGACTGATCGCCGGCTCCGGCGGCGCCTCCAGCGCCAACCAGGTCGAGGCCGCCGATGTCCTGCGCGACAAAGGGCTGCGCCGCGTGGGACCTTACCGGGTCACCCGCACCATGAGCAGCACCGTATCTGCCTGCCTGGCCACGCCGTTCAAGATCAAGGGCGTCAACTACTCGATCTCTTCGGCCTGCGCCACCTCGGCGCACTGCATCGGCAACGCCATGGAACAGATCCAGTTGGGCAAGCAGGACGTGGTCTTCGCCGGTGGCGGCGAGGAAGAGCACTGGACGCTGTCCTGCCTGTTTGATGCCATGGGCGCGCTCTCGACCCAGTACAACGACACCCCGGACAAGGCCTCTCGGCCCTATGATCAGAACCGTGACGGCTTTGTCATTGCCGGCGGCGGCGGCATGCTGGTGCTCGAGGAGCTGGAGCACGCCAAGGCCCGCGGTGCCAGGATCTACGCTGAAGTGGTCGGCTATGGCGCGACGTCGGACGGCCATGACATGGTCGCCCCTTCTGGCGATGGCGCGGTGCGCTGCATGCGTCAGGCCATGGCCACCGTGGATGGCGATATCGACTACATCAATACGCACGGCACCTCCACGCCGGTAGGTGACATGTCCGAACTCAAGGCGATCCGCGAAGTGTTCGGCAACAGCACCCCGGCGATGAGCTCCACCAAATCGCTGACCGGACATTCCCTGGGCGCTACCAGCGTGCAAGAAGCGATCTACTCGCTGCTGATGATGGAGAACGACTTCATCGCCGCCTCGGCGAATATCGAAAACCTCGACGAGCAAGCCGACGGCTTCGATATCGTGACCGAGCGTCGTGACGTCCCGGTTGAGCGCGTACTGTCCAACAGCTTCGGCTTTGGCGGCACCAATGCCTGCCTGGTGCTGCAGAAGTATCGCGGCGACTGAGCTGGCTGATACGACCATATCGTGCAGGCTGCACAACACAAAGGGCGCTCCTTGATCGGGGCGCCCTTTGTGTTGGTAGTAGGTGTTGATGACGTACTGGCGGTGTTTGGCCATTCACTGTCAAATCGCCTATCGGACGAATGCAGGCTTAGACGGGAATACGCTTGGCCGGGGCTTCTGCCTGCGCGGGGCGCGGCACCTCGGAAATCTCGCCTAGTCGCGCCTCGATCCAGGCCTCTACCTCGGCCAGCACCTCTTCGGGGCTGCGACCAACGGTGTCGATTGGCTCACCCACCACCAGACTCAGCCGCCCGGGACGCTTGACCCAGTCGCGACACGGCCAGCGCTCGCCGGCATTATGCGCCACCGGCACCACCGGAACCCCAGCGCGGCAGGCAATCACCGCGCCGCTCTTGTTGTAGCGCCGCCGCTGCCCCGGCTCGACCCGCGTTCCTTCGGGAAAAATCAGCACCGATAGCCCTTCACCGAGACGCTGCACTCCCTGCACAAGAACCTGCCGCATCGCTCGCGCCGGCCTGGAACGGTCCAGGGCGATGGGGCGCAGCAGCCGCAGCCCCCAGCCAAAGACAGGAATATTGAGCAGCTCTCTCTTGAGCACCGTGCACACCGGCGGCTTTAGCAGCTGCAGATACACCGTCTCCCACTCGCTCTGGTGGTTGGACAGCAGCACGCAAGGGCCAGGCGGCAGCCGCTCGAGGCCGGATATCTCATAGCGCACGCCACAGGCAAGCCGGAACCAGCTCATGATGAAGTGATTGTAGAGATTCAGCAGCCGATAGCGCGATCTCAGCGGCAGAAAAGGTGACGGCGGAAGAAACAGCACACCGCACACCAGCATGGCGGCGAAATAGCCGATATAGAAGACGACGCTGCGTAGCCGGTTCATGCCTGCCCAACCTTGTGCTGTGTTTGCTGGTCGTCCCGCGCCAAGCACCAGATATCCAGCATGCGCCCGACTTCCAGTCGCCAGGGTTTCTGATGCACGCCGAACGCCCCCAGCACCCGGCGGCAGTTGAGCACGCGGCGCAAGGGATATTCGTGGTGATGGTTGAGCGCCTTGACCCCGCCCAGCTCGACCTCCTCACCCCGCCCTTCGAGGCGCGTCTCGAGCTGGGTTCGCACCATCGACACGAAGGTATAGGCGCTGACGGGTTCGGTGCCGGCCAGATGATAGCTTCCCCAGGCCTCCGCTCCGTACAGCTGCTGCTGTAGCATGCCAATCAGCGCCATGGCCACTGAGTCAACCGAGGTCGGACAGAAGATGATGTCCGATGCCGCCCTCACCTCGCCGCCGGCGACCAGGGTATCCAGCAGCTCGCCGAGCCAGGCATGCTCGCCATCGAGCGCGAACAGCGGCCCCAGCCGCACCATCAGGTGCCGGGGCAGCTCGGCACGAATCCGGTCACCAACGCGTATCAGCTGCTTCAAGCCTTCGTTGCGAGGCGCCGGTATGACATGCTCATCGATAGGCGCATCGAAGCCGTCTTCATAGAGCTGATCTGAGACACACCAGACCAGCGGCACGTCCTGCGCCAGACAGGCCTCAACGCAGGCCTCAACCGCCTCGACATGGGCCCTCACTGCGGCCGGCTGAGCATCCAGCGGCTGGACCATGGGTGGAATGACCAGCGCATACGGCGCCACCTCGGCCAGCCGCGCGGCACTCACCGAATGAGCTGACTCGATCACCAGCTCAAGATCGTGACGGCCAGCGGCCTCGCGGGCCAGGGCGAGACTGAGGCAGTGTCCGGCATCCAGTAACAGCAGCTTCACGACGGCTCCTTATCTATGGGCTCGCTCGCCACGGCGCAGCGCAGCCGAGCGCCCAGTTGCGCTGCGGCAGACGCCCCGCACGGGAGGCGTCAAATGGCCACATTCTACACCAAGAATTGAACCGGTCGCGTCCCTGCGTGGCGGCTGAAGAGTGTGCCTGAATCAGGCTGCTGAGCTTTTCAGCGTTCTCTGCCAGCGCCGCCTCAATGGCTGACAGGCACTTAGGCGCGATATGCATTAAAGCAAAAAAGCCCCATACAATGGGGCTTTAACGTCTTAATCACCAAACTCTATAAAAAAAGGTGCTGATCAGAACGGAATCTCATCGTCGAAGTCATCGAAGCTGCCCGGGTCCGGCGCGCCGAAGTTGTCCTTCTGCTGAGCGCCGCCCTGACTGGGTGCCGGCTGAGGCGGCTGGGGCTGTCCACCGCCAAAATTGCCGCCCTGTTGGGGCTGAGGCTGGCTGCCACCATAGCTACCGCCCTGCTGGGGCTGCTGCTGACCACCGCCGTAGTTACCACTCTGCTGTTGCTGGCCACCGCCGTAGCTATCGCCGCCCTGCCCGCCACGGCTGTCGAGCATTTCCATATTGTTGGCGACGATCTCGGTGCTGTACCTGTCCTGGCCGTTCTGGTCCTGCCACTTGCGCGTCTGTATGCGCCCTTCGACGTAGAGCTTGGAGCCCTTCTTGAGGTACTGCTGAGCAATTTCGGCCAGCTTGTTGAACATCACCACCCGGTGCCACTCGGTACGCTCCTGGCGCTGACCGGTCTGCCTGTCCATCCAGCTGTCGGAGGTCGCGAGGCTGAGGTTGGCCACCGCAGTGCCGGAGGGCGTGAAGCGGACTTCCGGGTCCTGGCCGAGGTTGCCGATGAGAATGACCTTGTTGATGCCACGGGCCATGATTGACTCCTTTTTCAATGCGCTTGAAGCGGCTATATGGATGGCGCCAGCCGAGGGCGCCGCTGCAGACCATGGTCGCACGACCCGAGGCCGCGGGACAGCTCAGCCGGCCTCGCCGGGCTCGCGCTTGACCAACGCAGCCAGGGCCTGCCTGTCGAGCCGCTCATTGTCCACCTTGAGATAGGCCAGCCGCTCGCCGGGCACCACCATGACATCTTCGACCCCGGCAACGTCGGCAAATTTCTCCATCAGCGCGTCCAGGCTGTCATCGTGACAGCTTTCGTCCAGGGCCACGATTTCACTGGAGAGGTGGCGCGGCGGGGTCATGCCGATCATCACCGCGAACCAGCCAAGCCCGAGCAGCGCGCAGCCGATAAATACCGCGCCAAGGCCCCACTGCTGGGACAGCCAACCGCCCATCACTCCACCGAGAAAGGCACCGAGAAACTGGCTGGTGGAGTAGATGCCCATGGCGGTACCTTTGGCGCCGGCCGGCGCCAGCTTGCTGAGCATCGAAGGCAGCGTTGCCTCAAGCAGATTGAAGGCGGTGAAAAACACCAGCAGCCAGCCCAGCAGCCCGGTCAGGCCGCTGACAAGCCCCAGCCCCAGCAAGCTGAGAGTGATCGCGCCTACTGCACTCAGACACATCAGCTTCATGCGACGGCGCTTCTCGGCAATGATCACCAGCGGCACCATGACCACGAAGGCCAGCCCCATGATCGCCAGATAGACCCAGCCGTGGCGTTCCACCTCGATGCCGGCATTGAGCAGACGCAGCGGCACCGCGACGAAGATGGCCATCAGCAGCAGATGCAGCGAGAAGATCGAGATGTCCAGGCGCCACAGATCGGGACGACCGAGAACCGACGACAGCTGACGGCGATCGAGCCCGACATCGCGATGACGCGCCCGGCGCGGCGCCGGTGGCACCAGCTTCCACAGCACGATGAGTCCGACCACCGAAAGCCCGGCGGTAAACCAGAAAATGCCGGACAGCCCGAAGCGAGCCGATACCAGCGGCCCCAGCACCATGGCCACGGCAAAAGCCACGCCGATCGACAGGCCGATGGTGGCCATGGCTGCCGTACGCACCTGTTCACGGGTCTGGTCGGCAAGCAGCGCCATGATTGCCGCGGCCACCGCGCCGCTGCCCTGCAGGCAGCGCCCGGCGATGATGCCCTGGATGCTATCGGCCTGGGCCGCCACCACGCTGCCCAGCATGAACAGACACAGCCCGAAGGCAATCACCGGCTTGCGGCCGATGCGATCCGACAGCAGACCAAAGGGAATCTGCAGCACGGCCTGGGTAAGGCCGTAGATGCCCAGCGCCAGGCCAATCAATAACGGGGTGGAGCCACTCAGCGCATCGGCATACAGTGCCAGCACCGGCAGCACCATGAACAAGCCCAGCATTCGCGATGTGTAGAGCCCGGCCAGGCCGACAATGGCCCGGCGCTCGGAGGCTAGCAGCAGTCCTGAGACCTTAGGCATAACGATTAGATGACCCCTAGACAGGGCATGGCGCCGAGAGTGGAGCGCATATTCTACCCGCTCCCTGTCATGCAGGGAACGTCGTGCCGTCACTGTCTTTGCCCGCGCCCCATGCGGCCACGTATAATTGATCTCTTTTGCGCGTCATGAGGTGGGAATGGACAGGATTCTGGTCAGGGGTGCCCGCACCCACAACCTCAAGCAGATCGACGTCGAACTGCCCCGGGACAAGCTGATCGTGGTGACCGGACTGTCAGGCTCCGGCAAGTCGTCGCTGGCTTTCGATACCCTCTACGCCGAGGGCCAGCGCCGCTATGTGGAATCGCTCTCCACCTATGCTCGCCAGTTTCTGTCGATGATGGAGAAGCCCGACGTCGACCACATCGAAGGCCTGTCGCCGGCGATTTCCATCGAACAGAAGTCGACCTCCCACAACCCGCGCTCCACCGTCGGCACCATCACCGAGATCTACGACTACCTGCGCCTGCTCTACGCCCGGGCCGGAACGCCGCGCTGTCCCGAGCATGGCGAAGACCTCGAGGCCCAGACCATCTCGCAGATGGTCGATCAGGTGCTGTCCCTGCCCGAAGGCAGCAAGCTGATGCTGCTGGCGCCGGTGGTCAAGGGCCGCAAGGGCGAGCACCTGCAGCTGCTGGCCGAGCTGCGCGCCCAGGGTTTCGTACGCGCCATGGTCGACGGCCAGGTGCTGGAGCTCGACGACATCGCACCGCTGGACAAGCAGAAGAAGCACGATATCAGCGTGGTAGTGGACCGCATCAAGGTGCGCGACGGCCTGGCCCAGCGCCTGGCCGAGTCGTTCGAGACCGCACTGGGCCTGGCCAACGGCGTGGCGACGGTACACTTCATGGACGGCGAGGCCGAGGATATCGCCTTCTCGGCACGCTTCGCCTGCCCGGTGTGCGGCTACTCCATCGCCGAGCTCGAGCCGCGCATGTTCTCGTTCAACAACCCCGCCGGCGCCTGCTCACGCTGCGACGGCCTGGGCGTGCAGCAATACTTCGACCCGGACAAGCTGATCAGCCATCCGGAGCTGTCGCTGGCCGAAGGCGTGATCAAGGGCTGGGACCGGCGCAGCGTCTATTACTTCAACCAGCTGCAGTCGGTGGCCGAACAGTACCGCTTCACCCTGGAAACACCCTGGCAGGACCTGGCCCGCCACGAGCGCGAGGTGATATTGCACGGTAGCGGCAAGGACGACGTCGCCTTCTTCTACGTCAACGACCGCGGCAAGAAGGTCACCCGGGAGCATCCCTTCGAGGGCGTGCTGCCCAACATGCAGCGCCGCTACCGGGAAACCGAATCAAACTCGGTGCGTGAGGAGCTGTCTCGCTACATCGCCGTGCAGCCCTGTCCCAGCTGTGAGGGCTCGCGGCTGCGCAAGGAGTCACGCCACGTCTATATCGACGACCGCCCCCTGCCGCAGCTCGTCCGCCTGCCGATCGGCGAGGCGCTCGCTTACTTCGGCGCGCTGACGCTGCCGGGTCGGCGCGGCGAGATTGCCGACAAGATCATCAACGAGATCCACGCGCGGCTGGAGTTTCTGGTCAACGTGGGGCTCGACTACCTCAATCTGGAGCGCAGCGCCGAAACCCTGTCCGGCGGCGAAGCCCAGCGCATCCGCCTGGCAAGCCAGATTGGCGCCGGCCTGGTCGGGGTGATGTATATCCTCGACGAGCCTTCCATCGGCCTGCACCAGCGTGACAACGACCGCCTGCTGGAAACGCTTAAGCACCTGCGCGATCTGGGCAACACCGTGATCGTGGTCGAGCACGATGAGGAAGCCATCCTCGCCGCCGACCACGTGCTGGACATCGGCCCCGGCGCCGGGGTTCACGGTGGCCGCGTGGTGGCCCAGGGCACGCCTGCCGAGGTAATGGCCAATCCCGACTCGCTGACCGGCCAGTACCTGTCCGGCACCAGAGCCATCGCGATACCGCCGTGGCGGATTCCCGGCAACCCGGGGAAGGTGCTGCGCCTGAGCGGCGCTCGCGGCAACAACCTGCAGAACGTGACCCTTGAACTGCCACTGGGGCTGCTGGTGTGCGTCACCGGCGTCTCGGGCTCGGGCAAGTCGACGCTGATCAACTCGACGCTGATGCCGATCGCAGCCCGGGAGCTCAACCGCGCCACCACCCTGACGCCGGCCCCCTACGACAAGATCGAGGGGCTCGATCAGCTCGACAAGGTCATCGACATCGACCAGAGCCCGATCGGACGCACGCCGCGCTCCAACCCGGCCACCTACACCGGCATCTTCACGCCCATCCGCGAGCTGTTCGCCGGCACCCAAGAGGCCCGCTCCCGGGGCTACAAGCCGGGGCGCTTCTCGTTCAACGTCAAGGGCGGGCGCTGCGAGGCCTGCCAGGGCGAGGGCATGATCAAGGTCGAGATGCACTTCCTGCCCGACATCTACGTGCCCTGCGATGTGTGCAAGGGCAAGCGCTACAATCGCGAAACCCTGGATATCCACTACAAGGGCAAGGGCATCGATGAAGTGCTGGAGATGACCGTGGAGGATGCGCTGGAGTTCTTCAGCCCGGTGCCGGCCATTGCGCGTCGCCTGCAGACGCTGGTCGATGTGGGGCTGTCCTACATCCGCCTTGGCCAGAGCGCTACCACGCTGTCCGGCGGCGAGGCCCAGCGGATCAAGCTGGCCCGGGAACTGGCCAAGCGCGATACCGGCAAGACGCTGTACATTCTCGACGAGCCGACCACCGGCCTGCACTTCGAGGATATCCGCCAGCTGCTTACCGTGTTGCATCGCCTGCGCGACCACGGCAACACCATCGTGGTGATCGAGCACAACCTTGATGTGATCAAGACCGCCGACTGGCTGATCGACCTCGGCCCCGAGGGCGGTTCCGGTGGCGGACGCATCATTGCCGAAGGCACGCCCGAGCAGGTTGCCAAGGCAAGCGCCTCGCACACCGGGCGCTACCTCAAGCCGCTGCTTGAACGCGCCGTAGAGGCAAAAAGCCATCCCGAGACAGCGTGAACGCGCTCGGGATGGCGTAGCAGGTCAGCGTCAGGGCCCGGCCGGCCCTGACGCTGAGCCCAATAGATCCCGCCTTGGGGCGCACAGGCATTTATTCAGTGCTTTCCTATAGCGGGTTGGGAATGAAGTCTCCTACTCCGCACGCCACTCGCTCACCGCCGCCGCCCAGGGGCTTGGGGTCATCGGAGTAGTTGTCGCCCCCCGAGTGAATTATCAAGGAGCGACCGGCAAGGTCATCCACGGTCAGACGCGGGGCGGTCACCGAAGTATCGGCGATCCCGTCCTCATTCACCTCCAGCAACGGCAGATCGCCCAGGTGGCCATCGCCATCGGGACCAGCGTGCCTGCCGGTGCCTTCGGGATCATAGTGCCCTCCTGCGGTACCCGCGGCGACCATCTCGCCATCCTTCTCCTCGGGATCACACAGCGGATACTCGTGGACATGAAAGCCATGAGCGCCCGGTTCCAGACCGCTCAGCCCCGGCATCAGCAGCAGTCCGTCTTCAGTATCTTCAAGATGTACCGTACCCAGCACCTCGCCCACGCCCTCAGGGCTTACCCGGTGCATGGTGATCTCGACGGCAGCCTGCGCCGAGGTCGCTGCCAGCAGGCAAGTAGCGATAGCCGCTCCTAGGATGCGCACCCGTGTCATGTCGTTCTCCCGTTCTCTGAGAATAGATAACCATCAGTCAAGACACATACAGCATGGCGCCCATCTCGCCCCGGCGCAAACCCATAAAAAAACCGACCCCCAAAGGAGCCGGTTTTGATCGTGGCGCGTCGGATGCAATGACGATTACTCGTCGCCGGCAGCCTCTTCCACGATGGGGCGATCGACCAGTTCGACGAAGGCCATGGGGGCGTTATCGCCGGTGCGGAAGCCGCACTTGAGAATACGGACGTAGCCGCCCGGACGCTCGACATAACGCGGACCCAGCTCATTGAAGAGCTTGCCGACCGCTTCTTTGGAGCGAGTACGGCTGAAGGCCAGACGACGGTTGGCAACGCTGTCCTGCTTGGACAAGGTAATCAGCGGCTCGATGACGCGACGCAGCTCCTTGGCCTTGGGCAGAGTTGTCTTGATCATTTCATGCTCGATCAGCGACACGCTCATGTTCTTGAACATGGCCTGGCGGTGCGAGCTGTTGCGGTTTAGTTGGCGACCGCTTTTACGATGACGCATGGTTGTGATTCCTTACCAAACTGGGACTCGAGTCGACACTCACGCGGTGGCCTTGTCGTCCTTCAGGCTCGCCGGCGGCCAGTTTTCCAGCCGCATGCCGAGGGACAGGCCGCGAGCAGCCAACACTTCCTTGATTTCATTCAGGGACTTCTTGCCGAGATTCGGAGTCTTCAGCAGCTCGACTTCGGTGCGCTGAATCAGATCTCCGATGTAGTAGATGCTCTCGGCTTTCAGGCAGTTGGCACTGCGAACAGTCAACTCGAGATCGTCTACGGGGCGCAGCAGGATCGGATCGACGTGATCCTCTTCCTCCTCCACTTCCTGTTCCTTGTCGGCTTCCAGATCGACGAAGGCGGCCAGCTGATCTTGCAGGATGGTCGCGCTACGACGGATCGCCTCTTCCGGATCCAGGGTGCCGTCGGTTTCCAGATCGATGATCAGCTTGTCCAGGTCGGTGCGCTGTTCAACGCGCGCCGCCTCGACAGAGTAGGAAACTCGACGCACGGGGCTGAAGGTCGCATCCAGCTGCAGGCGGCCGATGGCACGGGACTCATCATCCGCCTCGTCGCGGGCATCGGCGGGCTCATAGCCCCGGCCACGAGCGACCTTGAGCTGCATGCTGAGCTCGGCGCCTTCGTTGACGTGGGCGATGACGTGATCGGGATTGACGATTTCGACATCGTGGTCCAGGGCAATGTCACCTGCTGTGACGACGGCCGGGCCCTGCTTCTTCAGCGAGAGCGTAGCCTCGTCGCGGCTGTGCATCTTGACCGCCACGTCCTTGAGATTCAGAAGGATCTCGACAACGTCTTCCTGAACGCCATCAAGCGCACTGTACTCGTGCTCGACTCCCGCGATCTCGGCCTCGACCACGGCACAGCCGGGCATGGACGAGAGCAGGATGCGCCGCAGCGCATTGCCCAGGGTATGGCCAAAGCCGCGCTCGAAAGGCTCGAGAACGATCTTGGCGTGGTGTGCGCTGATCTCTTCGACCTTGATGTCGCGAGGACGGAGAAACTCTGTCACGAAACGCTGCATGATGAATACCTTTCAGGCTGCCAAACGGATACTCGGTACAAAACGCCGCTTCTCTCGAGAGACAAGCGGCGCGGCTAGGCCGCTTACTTCGAGTACAGCTCGACGATCAGGGCCTCGTTGATGTCGGCAGTCAGGTCACCGCGCTCAGGCAGTGCCTTGAAAGTGCCTTCCATCTTCTTGGCGTCCGTCTCAAGCCAGACCACATCGCCACGGTTGGCAGCAATGGCCAGGGCCGTCTGAATGCGAGCCTGGTTCTTGGCCTTCTCGCGCACGGAGATCACATCGCCGGGCTTGACCTGGTAGGAAGCCACGTTGACGGTCTTGCCGTTGACGGAGATGGACTTGTGGCTCACCAGTTGGCGGGCCTCGGAGCGCGTGGAGCCGAAGCCCATGCGGTAGACGACGTTGTCCAGTCGGGATTCAAGCAGCTGCAGCAACACTTCACCGGTCGCACCCTTCTGACGGGCTGCTTCCTTGTAGTAGTTGCGGAACTGCTTTTCGAGTACGCCATACATGCGACGTACTTTCTGCTTCTCGCGAAGCTGCAAGCCGTATTCGGAAAGACGCTGACGGCGCTGGCCGTGCACACCCGGAATCTGCTCGGATTTACACTTCTTCTCGTGGGGAGTGATACCGCTCTTGAGAAAGAGATCGGTACCCTCACGACGAGACAGTTTGCACTTCGGTCCAATATAACGAGCCATGAATCTGTCTCCTTAAACGCGGCGTTTCTTCGGCGGACGGCAGCCATTGTGGGGGATGGGCGTCGCGTCGGTGATGCTTTGCACGCGGAAGCCGGCGGCATTCAATGCACGCACGGCGGATTCACGACCAGGACCGGGGCCCTTGACCAGCACGTCGACGTTTTTCACACCATACTCGGCTGCAGCAGTCGCTGCACGCTCGCTTGCCACTTGAGCAGCGAACGGGGTGCTCTTGCGAGAACCGCGAAAACCCGAACCACCGGCAGTTGCCCAGGAAAGCGCATTGCCCTGGCGGTCTGTGATCGTAATGATCGTGTTGTTAAAAGAGGCGTAGATATGCGCAACGGCATCTACCACCTGCTTTTTAACCTTCTTGCGATTGCTACGCGGGTTAGCCATGTTGATGTCAGTTCCTATCGTTACGCCAAAACATGCGTGTTATTTGCGGATCGGCTTGCGCGGACCCTTGCGAGTGCGCGCATTGGTCTTGGTACGCTGACCACGCAGCGGAAGACCACGACGATGACGCAGACCACGATAGCAACCCAGGTCCATGAGACGCTTGATACTCAGCGTCACATCACGACGAAGGTCGCCTTCTACGGTGTACTTGCCGACTTCAGCACGCAGGTTATCGACTTCTTCCGTCGACAGGTCCTGAATCCTTGCGGTCGGTTCGACGCCGGCCGCGACACAGACCTGCTGCGCGCGAGTACGGCCAATCCCGAAGATATAGGTCAGCGAGATCGCCGCATGCTTGTTGTCGGGGATATTGACGCCTGCAATACGGGCCATCAGCTTACTCCGAAATTTGAGCGGCTTGCTCGATTAGTCATCTACAAAAGGCGCAACAGCATACCTCATTGCCTGACAAAGGGCAAGAGGCATGCCGGCGCCCGGTTTAGTGCAGCGTCAGGATCAGCCCTGGCGCTGCTTGTGCCGCGGATCGGTGCAGATGACGCGCACGGCGCCATTGCGTCGAATAACTTTGCAGTTACGGCACATTTTCTTTACAGAAGCTCGGACTTTCATCGATCTTTCTCCAAAAACAGCGGCTCGCGTCGCGCCCAGTTAGGCAACGGCGCTCAGCGCATGATGCCACCACCGCCGTAGCCCTTCAGATTGGACTTCTTCATCACCGACTCGTACTGATGCGACATGAGGTGCGACTGCACCTGAGACATGAAGTCCATGATCACCACCACCACGATCAAAAGCGAGGTACCGCCAAAGAAGAACGGCACGTTCCAGGCCACGATCAGGAACTGGGGCATCAGGGAAACCGCAGTGATGTAGAGGGCACCAAACAGGGTCAGACGCGTCATGACCTTGTCGACATAGCGAGCAGTCTGCTCACCGGGGCGAATTCCCGGAAGGAAGGCTCCCGACTTCTTGAGGTTGTCGGCAACATCCTTGGGATTGAAGACCAGCGCTGTGTAAAAGAAGCAGAAGAATACCACCGCCGCGCCGAAAAGCAAGATGTACAGTGGCTGTCCAGGCGCCAATGCCTGAGACGCCCGCTGCAGCCACTCCATGCCCTCGCCCGCTCCGACCCACTGCCCCATGGATGCCGGGAACAGCAGGATACTGGACGCAAAGATCGCCGGGATTACGCCCGCCATGTTCACCTTGAGCGGCAGATAGCTGCGCTGCCCGGCGTACATCTTGTTGCCCACCTGGCGGCGCGGATAGTTCACCGTGAGACGACGCTGGCCGCGCTCGATGAACACCACGAAAGCCACGGTAGCAACGCCCAGCGCCGTCAGCGCCAGCAGGGGCAGAACATTCCAGGCGCCCTCGTTACGGGCCAGCTCGAAGGCCTGACCCACGGCTCCCGGCAGACCGGCGACGATTCCCGCGAAGATCAGCAGCGAAATGCCGTTGCCGATGCCCTTTTCGGTAATCTGCTCGCCCAGCCACATCAGGAATACCGCACCCGCCACAAACGTCACGATGGCGGTGAAGTAGAAGCTGATGTCGGCAGAATAGGCGATGCCCTGACTCGCCAGGCCCACCGACATGCCGGTGGCCTGAATCAGCGCAAGCAACACGGTGCCGTAGCGGGTGTACTGGGTAATCTTGCGGCGCCCTGCCTCACCTTCCTTCTTCATCTGCTCAAGCTGAGGCATGACGGCGGAAAGCAGCTGCATGATAATCGACGCCGAAATGTAGGGCATGATGCCCAGGGCGAGAATACTCATGCGCTCCAGGGCACCGCCCGAGAACATGTTGAACATGCCCAGGATGGTACCCTGCTGCTCCCTGAACAAGGCAGCAAGCTGGTCAGGATTGATACCGGGGACGGGAATGTGGGCACCGATACGGTAAACCACGATGGCAAGGAGCACGAAGCGCAGACGCGCCCAGAGTTCACTCAGTCCGCTGCCCATCGCCGGCATATTTCCTGACTTTGCCATTTAATCCTCTACTTTGCCGCCGGCGGCCTCGATCGCTGCCCGGGCACCCTTGGTGACCTTGATGCCGCGAACGGTAACCGCCTTGTTCAAATCGCCAGAAAGGATCACCTTGGCATGCAAGGTGGCATTCTTGAGCACGTTGGCCTGCTTGAGCGTCTCGAGGGTGACTTCTTCTCCCTCGACCTTGGCCAGCTCTGCCAGGCGCACTTCCTCTGAAACCAGTGATTTCATGGAAGTGAAGCCGAACTTCGGCAGGCGACGCTGCAGCGGCATCTGTCCGCCCTCGAAGCCGGGCTTGACGCTACCGCCGCTGCGCGACTTGAGACCCTTGTGGCCGCGGCCACTGGTCTTGCCCAGACCGGAACCAATACCACGACCGACGCGTTTCTCGGCGTGCTTGGAACCCGGTGCGGGACTCAGGTTATTGAGTTTCATGGATTACTCTCCCTCAACACGCACAAGGTAGTTGACCTTGTGGATCATGCCGCGAACGGCAGGGGTGTCTTCCAGCTCGACCGTGTGCCCAATGCGGCGCAGGCCAAGGCCCTTGACGGTGTCCTTGTGCTTGGTCAAGACGCCGATGGTGCTGCGGACCTGGGTAACCTTGATAGATGCTGACATGGTCTTTACCCCGTGATCGCTTCGACTGACAGACCGCGCTTGGCAGCCACATCTTCCGGCGCCTGCAGGGAAGCCAGACCGTTGACGGTCGCCCGCACCACGTTCACCGGGTTGGTGGAGCCGTAGCACTTGGCCAGAACATTGTGCACGCCGGCCAGCTCCAGCACGGAGCGCATGGCACCGCCGGCGATGACACCGGTACCCTCGGACGCCGGCTGCATGAATATCTTGGAGGCACCATGACGAGCCCTGACCGGGTACTGCAGCGTCCCGTTGTTCAGATTGACCTTGATCATGTTGCGGCGCGCCTGGTCCATTGCCTTCTGAATCGCCACCGGCACTTCACGTGCCTTGCCGCGACCGAAGCCCACACGACCGTTACCATCACCAACGACAGTCAAGGCGGTGAAGCCGAAAATACGACCACCCTTGACCACCTTGGCGACGCGGTTGACCTGCACCAGCTTTTCCTGCAGATCGCCGCCTTGCTGTTCGTTCTTCGCCATCGTAAAACCCTTTAGAATTCCAGGCCGCCTTCACGAGCGGCGTCGGCCAGGGCCTTGACGCGACCATGGTACTTGAAACCGGCACGATCAAAGGCTACCTGGGTGATGCCAGCCTGCTTGGCACGCTCGGCAATCAGTGTGCCCACCTTGGTGGCGGCATCAACGTTACCGGTCGATCCTGCGCGCAGGTCCTTGTCCAGCGTGGAAGCGCTGGCCAGCACCTTGCCACCATCTGGCGAGGTGATCTGCGCGTAGATGTGACGCGGAGTGCGGTTGACACACAGGCGATACACGCCCAGCTCGCGGATCTTGGCGCGAGCGCGACGGGCACGACGGAGACGAGATTCTTTCTTCGCGTTCATAACCCTGCCTTACTTCTTCTTGGCTTCTTTACGACGGACTTGTTCGTCTGCATACCGCACACCCTTGCCCTTGTAGGGCTCGGGCGGACGGAAGGCACGAATATCCGCAGCGACCTGGCCGAGCTTTTGCTTGTCCGCGCTCTTCAGCACGATGACGGTGTTCTTCGGCGTTTCCGCCGAGACACCCTCAGGCAGCTCATAGTCGACCGGGTGAGAGAAGCCCAGTGTCAGGTTCAGCGTCTGGCCCTTAGCCTGGGCACGATAACCGACGCCAACGATTTCGAGGGTCCGGGTGAAGCCCTCAGATACACCAGTGACCAGGTTCTGAACCAGAGCACGAGTGGTACCAGCCATGGCCCAGCTCTTGGCGCTGTCGCTCGGCTTGAAGGTCAGCTGACCCTCTTCCTGGGCGACCACCACGTCAGGGTGTACGGTCATGGTCAGTGTGCCCTGGCCGCCCTTGACGGACAGCTGATCGTCATCGAGCTTGAACTCGACGCCGCTGGGCAGTTTTACCGGATATTTGGCTACGCGGGACATTCCAAACTCCTAGAATACGGTGCAGATGACTTCGCCACCGACGCCCGCCTGACGGGCGGCACGGTCGGTCATTACACCCTTGGAGGTGGTGACGATCGCGACGCCCAGGCCTTCGGCAACCTTGGGCAGAGAAGCCTTGCCTTTGTAGCTGCGCAGAGACGGCTTGGAAACCCGCTGCAGATGCTCAATGACCGGCTTGCCTTCGAAGTACTTGAGGGTAACCGTCAGCTCCGGCTTGGCGCCTTCAGTGACGGCATAGTCCGAAACATACCCCTCTTCCTTCAGCACGCGGGCCACCTCGACCTTGAGCTTGGAGGACGGCATGCTAACCGTCTCCTTCGTGGCCATCTGCGCATTGCGGATACGGGTCAGCATATCCGCCATAGTGTCTTGCATGCTCATTTACGTTGCGCTCCTGATGATTCTACGTGACGTTACCAGCTGGACTTCTTGAGTCCGGGTACATCGCCACGCATGGCGGCTTCACGCAGCTTGTTACGGCCAAGGCCGAACTTGTTGTAGTAGCCGTGCGGACGGCCAGTGATACGGCAGCGATTACGCTGACGCACCGGGCTCGAGTCACGCGGCAGCTGCTGCAGCTTGAGCTGGGCGTCGAAGCGCTCTTCATCAGAAGAGTTCACGTCCTTGATGATGGCCTTGAGCTCAGCGCGCTTGGCGGCATACTTCTCCACCAGCTTGGCGCGCTTGAGCTCACGCTCGATCATGCTTGTCTTTGCCATGGTCCCACCCTTATTTCTTGAACGGGAAGTTCAGCGCGCTGAGCAGCGCACGACCTTCTTCATCGGTGTTGGCGGTGGTGGTGATGGTGACATCCAGACCACGGATCCGATCGATCTTATCATATTCGATCTCCGGGAAGATGATCTGCTCACGCACCCCCATGGAATAGTTGCCGCGACCGTCGAAGGACTTCGGGTTGAGACCACGGAAGTCACGAACACGGGGGATCGCGATGTTCACCAGGCGGTCGAGGAAGTCCCACATGCGCTTGGAGCGCAGCGTGACCTTGACCCCGATCGGCCAGCCTTCGCGGACCTTGAAGCCAGCGATGGACTTGCGCGCCTTGGTCACGATCGGCTTCTGACCGGACAGCATCCGCAGATCACCAACCGCATTGTCGATCAGCTTCTTGTCGCTGGTCGCTTCGCCGATACCCATGTTCAGAGTCACCTTGGTGATCCGGGGCACCTGCATCACGTTGGCGTAGCTGAACTGCTCTTTGAGCTGAGCCACCACCTCGTTTTGATAACGTTCTTTCAAGTTCGCCATTTTTCTACCCGACTCGCGTTAGGCGTCGATCTGCGCTTGCGTCGACTTGTAGATGCGTACCTTGGTACCGTCTTCTTTTACCTGGAAGCCGACGCGATCTGCCTTGCCGGTTTCCTGATTGAAGATAGCCACGTTGGACGCGTGAATCGATGCCTCGCGCTCGACGATACCGCCCTGATTTCCCGCCATGGGATTGGGCTTGGTGTGACGCTTGATCATGTTCACACCCGATACGATATAGCGGTCGTCCTTGAGGACGCGCTTGACCGTACCGCGCTTGCCCTTATCCTTTCCGGCGATGACGACGACTTCGTCGTCACGTTTGATCTTTTGCATATCCGCCTCGCTCCTTATAGCACTTCGGGTGCCAAGGAAATGATCTTCATGAACTTTTCATTACGAAGCTCACGGGTCACCGGTCCGAAGATACGGGTACCGATCGGCTGCTCGTTGGTGTTGTTCAACAAAACCGCCGCATTTCCATCGAAGCGAATCAGCGAGCCGTCGGTACGACGAACACCGCTGCGGGTGCGAACCACCACTGCCTTGAGGACCTGGCCCTTCTTGACCTTGCCCCGAGGAATAGCTTCCTTAACCGTGACCTTGATGATGTCGCCAATGCGGGCATAGCGGCGATGTGAGCCGCCCAGCACCTTGATGCACTGCACCCGGCGCGCTCCGCTGTTGTCGGCGACATCCAGCATTGTCTGAGTCTGAATCATCGGTTTTCTCCAAACCTAATCTGACTGCACCAGGTTGATGGCACGCGGCCGATCAACCCTTGGCCTGTTCGACGACTTCAACCAGTGTCCAGGACTTCTTCTTGGACAGCGGGCGACATTCCTGAATGGAAACCTTGTCGCCGGCCTTGGCCTGGTTGGTCTCGTCATGGGCGTGCAGTTTGCTGGAGCGCTTGACGTATTTGCCGTAGAGCGGATGACGCTCACGACGCTCGATCATTACAACGATGGACTTGTCCATCTTGTCGCTCACCACCTTGCCGGTGAGCGTACGGGCTTTCTTTTCTTCGGCCATCTCAGACACCTGCCTTCTCGTTGAGCACAGTCTTCACGCGGGCAATATCCCGGCGTACCTGCTTGAGCAGATGCGTCTGGCTCAACTGGCCGGTGGCCTTCTGCATGCGCAGGTTGAACTGCTCACGGAGGAGTTCAAAGAGCTGCTCCTTGAGCTGCTCGGCTGACTTTTCGCGAATTTCCTGGGCTTTCATCACATCACCGTCCGCTTCACAAAGGTGGTGGAGACCGGGAACTTCTGAGCCGCCAGGGCAAATGCCTCGCGAGCCATCTCCTCGGAAACGCCTTCGATCTCGTACAGAACACGGCCGGGCTGAACCTGCGCGACCCAATACTCGACAGAGCCCTTCCCTTTACCCATCCGGACTTCCAACGGCTTCTTGGAAACCGGCTTGTCCGGGAAGACACGGATCCAGATCTTTCCGCCACGCTTCACATGACGGGTGATGGCACGACGTCCTGCTTCGATCTGGCGGGCGGTGACCCGGCCCCGGCCAGTGGCCTTCAGGCCATACTCTCCAAAGCTGATCTTGTTTCCGCGCTGAGCCAAACCGCGGTTGCGGCCCTTCATCATCTTGCGGAACTTGGTACGCTTGGGCTGTAACATCGAATCGCTCTCCCCTTACCTGGAACCTTTCTTCTTGGAGGGCGCGGCTGCCGGCTGCTTGGCCTTGGCGCGGACCTCCTCGATGCCCCCGAGGATTTCACCCTTGAAGACCCAAACCTTGACACCGATGATGCCGTAGGTGGTGTGGGCTTCGTAGGCAGCGTAATCGATGTCCGCACGCAGAGTATGCAGCGGAACACGACCTTCGCGGTACCACTCGGTACGGGCGATTTCCGCGCCGCCGAGGCGACCGGAGAGCTGCACCCTGATACCACCGGCACCCAGGCGCATGGAGTTTTGCACCGCACGCTTCATGGCGCGACGGAACATCACGCGGCGTTCCAGCTGGCCGGCAATGTTCTGGGCGACGAGCATCGCATCGAGCTCCGGCTTGCGGACTTCCTCGATGTTGATATGCACGGGCACGCCCATGATCTCGGCGACCTCACGACGCAGCTTGTCGACGTCTTCGCCCTTCTTGCCAATCACGATGCCCGGACGGGCGGTGTGAATGGTGATGCGGGCGTTGTTCGCCGGACGCTCGATGGTCACGCTGCTCACGGAGGCGTTCTTCAGACGCTCCTCGATGAAGCGGCGCACTTCGAGGTCGTTATTCAACTTATCGGCATAGGCACCGCGCTCGGCATACCACACCGACCTGTGATCCTTGACGATACCCAGGCGAAAGCCTATGGGATTGACTTTTTGACCCATCTGGTCGACTCCTACTTCTCGGCTACCTTGACGGTGATGTGGCAAGTGCGCTTCATGATGCGGTCCGCGCGGCCCTTGGCCCGCGGCCGGATGCGCTTGAGCGTCATGCCCTCATCGACACAGATGGTCGAGACACGCAGCTCGTCGATATCCATCCCGTTGTTTTCTTCCGCATTCGCTATGGCGGACTGCAGCACCTTCTTGACCACCTTGGCTGCCTTCTTGGGGGAGAAGGTCAGCAGGTCGAGTGCCTCAGCGATCGGCTTACCGCGGACCTGGTCAGCCACCAAACGGGCCTTCTGGGCGGACAAACCGGCGCCACGCAGCTTTGCTGTGACTTCCATCTCTAATCCTCTCTGGCTTACCGTTTGGCTTTCCTGTCCGCCACATGACCGCGGTAGGTGCGGGTGGCAGCGAATTCGCCCAGCTTGTGGCCAACCATTTCCTCGGAGACGTGCACCGGGACATGTTGGCGACCGTTATGGACAGCAATGGTGAGCCCGACCATGTTGGGCAGGATCATCGAACGACGCGACCAGGTCTTGATTGGTTTGCGATCGTTCTTCTCCACTGCAGTCTCAACCTTCTTCAGCAGGTGAAGGTCAATAAAGGGACCTTTCTTCAGTGAACGTGGCACAGCCGTTACCTCTTGATTTCTTGGCGTTGGATCTTATTTCCGGACCTTGCGGCGACGGATGATCAGCTTGTCGGTGCGCTTGTTCTTGCGAGTCTTGTACCCCTTGGTGGGAACACCCCACGGGGTGACCGGATGACGACCACCGCTGGAGCGACCTTCACCGCCACCGTGCGGGTGATCCACCGGGTTCATGGCGACACCGCGAACTGTCGGGCGCACACCCCTCCAGCGCATCGCACCGGCCTTGCCAAGACGACGCAGGCTGTGCTCGTGGTTGCTCACCTCACCCAGGGTCGCGCGGCACTCTGCCAACACCTTGCGGGTCTCGCCGGAGCGCAGACGCAGGGTGGCATAGTTGCCTTCGCGGGCGACCAGTTGCGCACTGGTGCCTGCACTGCGTGCGAGCTGCCCACCCTTGCCGGGCTTGAGCTCGATGCAGTGCACGCTGGAACCCAGCGGAATGTTCCGCAGAGGCAGCGCATTACCCTTCTTGATCGGCGCATTGACGCCTGATTCGAGGCGATCGCCGGCACGCACGCCCTTAGGCGCGATGATGTAGCGACGCTCGCCATCAAGGTACTTCAGCAGCGCAATGTGCGCTGTGCGATTCGGATCGTACTCGATGCGTTCAACGATGGCCGGAACGCCATCCTTGACGCGTCGGAAGTCGATGATCCGGTAGTGATGACGGTGACCACCGCCGATATGGCGAACGGTGATACGACCGTGGTTATTACGCCCACCTGACTTGGACTGCTTCTCGAGCAGCGGCGCGTACGCGCGGCCCTTGTACAGCTCCGTGCCGACGATCTTGACGACGTGGCGACGACCGGCGGATGTGGGTTTTGTCTTGACGATTGCCATGATCCGTACTCCTGCCCTTATTCGGCGCCAATGAAGTCTTCAAGGGTCTCGCCGGCAGCCAACGTCACGTAGGCCTTGCGATATCCCTTGCGCAGACCGGTACCGTGAGCGGTACGCTTGGTCTTGCCCTTCACGTTCAGCACCTGAACGCGGTCGACTTTCTTGCCCAGCAGCTGCTGTACAGCAGCCTTGATCTCGGGCTTGGTTGCGTCACTTGCCACCTTGAACACGTACTGATTGCGCTCGGCGGCCATGGCGGCCTTCTCGGTCACATGCGGACCCAGCAGCACCTTGAATACACGCTCCTGGTTCATGCCAGCTTCTCCTCGAATTTACGCAAAGCGGAGACGGTAGCCAGCACCTTGTCGAAGGCAACCAGGCTGACCGGATCGGCGGCAGCGACGTCCACCACATCCACGTTGGGAATGTTGCGGGCGGCCAGGTACAGGTTCTCATCGACTTCTTCGGTGACGATCAGCACCTTTTCCAGACCCAGCTCGCCAAGCTTGGCGACCAGCTGCTTGGTCTTGGGTGACTCGACGGCAAAGCTATCGACCACCACCAGACGCTCCTGGCGAACCAGCTCGGACAGAATCGAGCGCATGGCCGCACGGTACATCTTGCGGTTGACCTTCTGCGAGTGGTCCTGGGGACGTGCCGCAAAGGTCACACCGCCGCCACGCCAGATCGGCGAGCGGATGGTACCGGCACGAGCGCGACCGGTGCCCTTCTGACGCCACGGCTTCTTGCCACCACCGCGCACTTCAGAACGGGTCTTCTGAGCGCGGGTACCCTGACGACCAGTGGCCAGATAGGCAGTGACCACCTGATGCACCAGCGCCTCGTTGAATTCTTTGCCAAAGGTGGCATCGGACACTTCGACAGTACCGGCGCCTGCACCTGCAAGATTGAGATTCATCGGTAAACTCCCCTTCAGCCTGCTTTGACGGCGCTGCGAACGATGACATCACTGCCAGTGGCGCCAGGCACGGCACCCTTGATCAGCAGCAGATTGCGCTCGGCGTCGACACGGACGATTTCCAGGCTCTGGACGGTGCAGCGGACATTGCCCATCTGGCCGGCCATCTTCTTGCCCTTGAATACGCGACCCGGGGTCTGGCACTGGCCAATCGAGCCCGGCGCACGATGCGCAAGAGAGTTACCGTGAGTAGCGTCCTGGGTGAGGAAGTTCCAGCGCTTGACGGCGCCCTGGAAGCCCTTGCCCTTGGAGGTGCCGGTCACATCAACGCTTTGACCAGCTTCGAAGAGGGATACGGTGAATTCGCCGCCTACTTCCGGGGTTTCGACACCTGCTTCCAGGCGGAACTCCATCAGCGAGCGACCGGCCTCGACACCTGCCTTGGCGAACTGCCCAGCCTGGGCTTTCGTCAGGTGCTTGGCCTTGCGGGAACCGGTTGTCACCTGAACCGCGGCATAGCCGTCAGACTCGATGGTCTTGACGCGCGTAATGCGGTTGGGCTCAACCTCGATCACGGTTACGGGCACGGATGCGCCATCTTCGGTAAAGACACGGGTCATCCCGGCCTTTTTACCGACTAAACCGATAGTCATGTTCAGTCTCCTTTAGTGTACGGGGCTGTCACCCGCTATGGCTGCCCTTTCCAGAGCATTCCACTAGCACATTGTATGACGCCATCCCGGCGTGGCGGCTGCTGAACCCTTGTTAGCTGGGAACGCTGGGCCGCGAGTGTCTAGTGTGATATCAGTTGAGCTTGATCTGCACGTCCACACCGGCGGCGAGGTCGAGTTTCATCAGGGCATCAACGGTCTTTTCGGTGGGCTCAACGATATCGAGCACACGCTTGTGAGTACGAATCTCGTACTGGTCACGAGCGTCCTTGTTGACGTGCGGGGAAATCAGCACGGTATAGCGCTCGCGGTTGGTCGGCAGGGGAATCGGACCCCGCACCTGGGCGCCGGTACGCTTGGCGGTATCAACGATTTCCGCGGCGGACTGGTCGATCAGGCGATGGTCGAAAGCCTTCAACCGAATGCGAATCTTCTGGTTCTGCATTTGCCCTAAACTCCAATGGAACTTGACGGCGCGAGCCGTCAACCCACGCATTCAAAGGATGCGCATTATATGTACGTCGAAATCGAGTGTCAACACTTCGATTCGATGAGCAGAAAAGGGGCTCCCGCAGGAGCCCCTTCGCACTACATGGCCTTTACCGGTCGATCACTCGACGATCTTGGCCACAACGCCAGCACCGACGGTACGACCGCCTTCGCGGATAGCAAAGCGCAGACCTTCGTCCATGGCAACCGGGTTGATCAGCGTGATGACCATCTGGACGTTGTCGCCCGGCATCACCATCTCAACGCCATCCGGCAGCTCACAGGTACCGGTGATGTCGGTGGTACGGAAGTAGAACTGCGGACGATAGCCCTTGAAGAACGGAGTGTGACGACCACCCTCGTCCTTGGACAGCACATACACCTCGGCCTCGAACTTGGAGTGCGGGGTGATGGAGCCCGGCTTGGCCAGCACCTGGCCACGCTCGACGTCTTCACGCTTGGTACCACGCAGCAGCGCGCCCACGTTCTCGCCGGCACGACCTTCGTCGAGCAGCTTGCGGAACATCTCGACACCGGTGACGATGGTCTTGGTGGTGTCGTTGATGCCGACGATTTCGACTTCTTCGCCAGACTTGACGATGCCGCGCTCGATACGACCGGTCACCACGGTACCGCGACCGGAGATGGAGAACACGTCCTCGATCGGCATCAGGAACGGCTGATCGATGGCACGCTCGGGCTCAGGGATGTAAGCATCCAGCGCCTTGATCAGGTTGGCAACGGCGGTGGTACCCATGCCGTTGTCGTCCTTGCCTTCGAGAGCCATCAGCGCCGAACCGGTGATGATCGGCGTGTCGTCACCCGGGAAGTCGTACTCGCTGAGCAGCTCGCGCACTTCCATCTCGACCAGCTCGAGCAGCTCTTCGTCATCGACCATGTCGGCCTTGTTCAGGAACACGACGATGTACGGAACGCCAACCTGGCGAGACAGCAGGATGTGCTCGCGGGTCTGCGGCATCGGGCCGTCGGCAGCGGAACAGACCAGGATAGCGCCGTCCATCTGCGCGGCACCGGTGATCATGTTCTTGACGTAGTCGGCGTGCCCCGGGCAGTCAACGTGCGCGTAGTGACGATCCTCGGACTGATACTCGACGTGGGAGGTGGCGATAGTGATACCACGCTCACGCTCTTCCGGCGCGTTGTCGATGGTGTCGAACGCGCGAGCGTCGCCACCGAAGACTTCCGCGGAAACGCGAGTCAGAGCCGCTGTCAGCGTCGTCTTGCCGTGGTCGACGTGACCGATGGTGCCGACGTTGACGTGGGGTTTGGTACGTTCGAATTTTTCCTTAGCCACTGCTATGACCTCTTTACGTTAGCTAAACGGTTAACCGTTCTGGTTGATGACGGCTTCAACGACGCTGTTCGGCGCCTCTTCGTATTCCGCAAACTCCATGACGTAGCTTGCGCGCCCCTGGGTCTGAGAACGCAGATCGGTCGCGTAACCGAACATCTCAGCCAACGGAACCCGAGCGCGAATGACCTTGCCCATGGCAGTGTCATCCATGCCCGACACAACACCGCGTCGACGGTTCAGGTCGCCCATGACATCACCCATGTAATCCTCGGGGGTCACGACCTCGACCTTCATCACCGGCTCAAGCAACACGGCCTTGGCTTTCTTTGCTCCTTCCTTGACAGCCATGGAAGAAGCCACCTTGAACGCGGTCTCGTTAGAGTCCACGTCGTGGTAGGAGCCATCGTACAGCGTAACCTTGACGTCGATCATCGGGTAGCCCGCGATGACACCGTTCTGCAGCTGTTCAAAGGCACCTTTTTCGACTGCGCCGACGTATTCCTTGGGAACAGCGCCGCCGACAATCTCGGAAGCGAACTTGAAGGTCAGCTCCTCGTCTTCACCCTTGTCCTCGGCCGTCAGCGGCTCGATGCGCAGGTAGACGTGACCATACTGACCGCGACCACCAGACTGGCGGACGAACTTGCCTTCCTGCTCGACGCTGCCGCGAATGGTCTCGCGATAGGCCACCTGCGGCTTGCCGATGTTGGCATCCACCTTGAACTCGCGACGCATGCGGTCGACGAGAATGTCCAGGTGAAGCTCACCCATGCCGGAAATGATGGTCTGGCCGGTTTCCTCGTCGGTCTTGACGCGGAACGAAGGGTCTTCCTGGGCCAGCTTGCCCAGCGCCACACCCATCTTTTCCTGGTCAGGCTTGGACTTCGGCTCCACAGCGACCGAGATCACCGGCTCCGGGAAATCCATGCGCTCGAGGATAATCTTGTTATCCATGTCGCACAGGGTATCACCGGTGGTGACATCCTTCAGGCCGATACAGGCCGCAATGTCGCCGGCGAGGACTTCCTTGATCTCGACGCGAGAGTTGGCGTGCATCTGCACCAGACGACCGATGCGCTCGCGCTTGTCACGAACCGAGTTGTAGACAGTATCGCCGGACCTTAGCACGCCCGAGTAGACGCGGATGAAGGTCAGAGTGCCGACGAAGGGGTCGGTGGCAATCTTGAACGCCAGCGCTGCAAAAGGCGCACTGTCGTCGGCTTCGCGCGTTTCGACAGTACCTTCCTTGTCGTCCAGCTCGCCCTCGATGGCCTTGACCTCGGTGGGTGACGGCAGATATTCGACCACGCAGTCCAGCACGGCCTGAACGCCCTTGTTCTTGAACGCCGAGCCGCAGGTCACCAGAACGATTTCGTTGGCCAGCGTACGTTGACGCAGACCGGCCTTGATCTCGGGGATGGTCAGCTCGCCTTCTTCAAGGTACTTGTCCATCAGCTCTTCGTTCGCCTCGGCAGCGGCCTCGACCATTTCCTCGCGGTATTTCTCGGCGGTTTCCTGCAGCTCGGCGGGAATATCCACCAGATCATAGGTGGCGCCGAAGTCAGCCGAGTTCCAGGCAATGGCCTTCATCTCGATCAGGTCGATGACGCCCTTGAAGTCCTCTTCCGTGCCCCAGTTGATCTGGATCGGCACGGCGTTAGCGCCCAGGCGATCCTTGAGCTGATTGACCACGCCAAAGAAGTCGGCACCGGTGCGGTCCATCTTGTTGACGAAGACCATGCGCGGCACTTCGTACTTGTTGGCCTGACGCCAGACGGTTTCGGTCTGGGGCTGCACGCCGGAAGAGCCGCACAGCACAACGACAGCGCCGTCCAGCACGCGCAGCGAGCGCTCGACCTCGATGGTGAAGTCAACGTGCCCGGGGGTGTCGATGATGTTGATGCGGTGCTCGTCGAACTGGTGGTTCATGCCCTTCCAGAAGGTCGTCACAGCCGCGGAGGTGATGGTGATACCCCGCTCCTGCTCCTGCTCCATCCAGTCGGTGGTGGAGGCACCTTCATGGGTCTCGCCCAGCTTGTGGTTGATACCGGTATAGAACAGCACTCGCTCGGTGGTGGTGGTCTTGCCGGCGTCGACGTGTGCGACGATCCCGATATTACGATAGCGCTTGAGTGGTGTTTTGCGTGCCACGGTAAGATTCCCCGTTGGTTGGCGATGCGTTTAGAAGCGATGCACTTAGAAGCGATAGTGCGAGAAGGCCTTGTTGGCTTCTGCCATGCGGTGCACGTCTTCGCGCTTCTTCACAGCCGAACCCTTGCCCTCGGCAGCATCCAGAATTTCGCCTGCCAGGCGCTGTTCCATGGTCTTTTCACCACGGCGACGGGCGGCGTCCACCATCCAGCGCATGGCCAGCGCATGACGACGGGACGGACGCACTTCAACCGGCACCTGATAGGTCGCACCGCCAACGCGGCGTGACTTCACCTCGACCATGGGCTGGATGGCTTCCAGCGCACGTTCGAAGAGTTCCAGCGGCTCATCCTTGCTACGCTCGGCAACCCTGTCCAGCGCACCATAGACGATACGCTCAGCGACGGACTTCTTGCCGCTGACCATCAGGTGGTTCATGAACTTGGCCAGACGCTCGCTGCCAAATTTCGGATCTGCCAGGATCTCGCGTTTGGCAGCAATTTTCCTTCTAGGCATGATAAGCCCTCAATCAAAGGGTCCTTCAGGTAAACCCGAGACAGCGCTCGACCTTACTCTTATCAGACCGTGACAAATAGGTACTTCCGGTGGCAAGTGCCACCGCGCCAAACGCCTGGATCAGGCCTTCGGGCGCTTGGTGCCGTACTTGGAGCGACCCTGCCTGCGATTCTGAACACCAGAGGTATCCAGGGCACCGCGAACGGTGTGATAGCGCACACCGGGAAGGTCCTTCACCCGGCCGCCACGAATCAGGACCACCGAGTGCTCCTGAAGGTTGTGACCTTCACCACCGATGTAGGAAGACACCTCGAAGCCGTTGGTCAGGCGTACACGGCACACCTTGCGCAGGGCCGAGTTAGGCTTCCTGGGGGTGGTGGTATAGACGCGGGTGCAAACGCCGCGCCTCTGCGGGCAAGACTGCAGCGCAGGGACGTCGGTCTTGGTCGCCTGCTCACCTCCTTTCCATGTGGGTTGTGGACGGGTCTGGGGCGAAGCCGTCAGGACGGACCGGCCCGCGGTCGGTGGGGGACGCTCAGCGACGTCGCCAGAGGTACAGGCCACCCACTGCGCCGATGAGGGTCAGCGGAAGGGCCGTCAGCAGCCGGAGCCACTCGTAGGTCTGGACCCCCAAGCCGGTGTAGACCCCCACCATCACGTCCAGCCACTGCTTGAGCGGGTTCCAGGCCAGGACGTCTTGGAGCACCTGAGGCAGCCCATCCAGCGGGACAGCTCCCCCCGAGCCGAAGAACATCGTGAAGAAGATCACTGCGGACAGAGCTTGCGTGGTCCGGGGGCTCAAGGGCAGCGAGCCGATGAGCAGGCCCAGTGCGCTGAGCCAGATCAGGCAGCCCACGACGAGCAGGAGGAAGACGGGGCTGGCTGCGGTGGGCAGCAGGCCGTCCCGCAGGGCGACGACGGAGATGATGATGGCGGCGGCGGTGAGCACCAGGGCGAGGGTGGCCATCGCGTTGTCCCACTGGTTGACGCCGAAGATGAACAGGAAGCCGAGGATCGTCGCCAGGGCCAGCCGCCAGCTCTTGGCGAAGAAGGCGATGGCGGCGAGCACGACGAT
>ERZ1032895.51-NODE-51-length-35571-cov-5.520836_pt1 | contig 35571 bp, 31 predicted proteins | sample MGYA00516687_ERZ1032895 | MGnify/ENA primary metagenome ERZ1032895 (study PRJEB33719, sample SAMN04261600) | wastewater metagenome | biome: rural village; feature: latrine urine exit; material: soil | place: El Salvador | collected 2013-01-14 ... | reverse complement strand
GCCACCGGTGCCGGTCAGTGCCGCAATGATGTCTTCGTGAACGGCCGTGCGGTCATCGGTGACACGAATGGGCAGCGTCAGATCGATCGTGTCCACGTGGTGGAAGGCCACCGAGGTATCGGCGGCACCTGCCATCACAAATTGCCCGGTGGCCAACAGCTCATCCAACATGGCCGGGCGGTAATCGGCGACCCGTGCCGGGAGGATCGCAGTCTCCCACACCTGAGCGGGTGCGGTGAAACCGGTGAGCTGATCGAGCACAATGGCCAGTCCATCGACCCCGCGCTCTTGCGGGGTGGGCGTGACCTGGTGGGCTTGTAACAGATAGCGGGCGTAAGCGGCGTGTTCAACCGGCTCGACTTCGGCACGTAGCTGGGCGAGCGAACGACGACGAATACGGGCCAGTACCTCAACGTCGCACCATTCATCGGTGGCCACCGGCCCGTCCCCGGGCGGTGGGGTGGACAGATAAGCGCCAAAGGTCACGCGCTGCTGGGAGGCCAAGCGCTGCAGCACTTGGTGGGCAATCACCGGGCCGATGCCTAAGCGTTGGGCGACCTCGGGGGCGGTGAAGGGTCCGTGCGTGCGGGCATAGCGGGCCACCAAGTCACCCAGTGGGTCGGTCACCGATTCGGCGAAGGCCGCCGGCACCCCGATGGGCAGCGGAATGCCCAGTCCATCGCGCAACCGCGGTGCGTCTTCGATCGCCGTCCAGTACTGTTCGGCCCCGATACGCACCTGGATTGCACGTTTATCATCGACCAACTGGTCGACCCAGGCGCGAGCGGTGGCAATGTCGACGGGTTCGTCTGCATCGTCGGGGTCGCGTAGGCGGGCCGCAAGTTCATCGGTGGTCAAGGGCCCCAGCAGGCGCAGCAGATCCGCTGCCCCTTCGACTCCGGCCAGGCGCCGCGAAGTGGAGGTGTGTTGCAGATCGGCTTGGACCTGGGCGATGACGTCGTCGTCCAGAAGCTCGCGCAGCATATCCTGACCCAGCAGCTGGGCGAGCAGCCCGGGGTCCAGGGATAAGGCTGCGGCGCGACGCTCGGCAAGCGGCGCGTCGGTTTCGTACATGAACTGCGCGGTGTAACCAAACAGCAGGGTCTGGGCAAACGGGGAGGCCTGCGGGGTTTGGACTTCCACCACGCGCAGCACCCGGGTGCGGATATTCTCTAAGATCTCCAACAGACCATCGATGTCGTAGACATCCTGGAGGACTTCGCGCACGGTTTCTAAAATGATCGGGAACTGTGGGTATTTCGAGGCCACGGCCAGCAGTTGGGCGGCGCGTTGGCGTTGCTGCCACAGTGGCGTGCGTTTGGTCGGATCCCGGCGGGGTAACAGCAGAGCGCGCGCGGCGTTTTCGCGGAAGTGTGCGGCAAATAGGGCCGAGGAGCCGACGTGTTGACGGAGCTGATCGCGCAGATCTTCGGGCTCGAACCAGAAGATCTCGGCCGAGGGTGGTTCGCCATCGGTGGCCGGGATGCGCACGATAACTCCGTCGTCGCCGGCCATTGCGTTGGCATCAAATCCGTAGGTGGCCTTGACCCGTTCGGAAATGACCAGCGCCCAGGGGGCGTGGATGGCTTTGCCAAATGGCGAGTGCAAAATGACACGCCAGTCGCCGAGTTCATCGCGGAACCGTTCGACCAGGATGGTGGTGTCGGTGGGCAGATGTCCGGTGGCTTCGCGCTGTTCGGTCAGATAGTTCAGCAGGTTGGCCCGGGCATTCTCGTCCAGCCCGGCGGCCTGGAGCCGCTCATCGATCTTGGGATCAGCCAGGGCTTCGCGTCGGAACGCGCCGGTTGCCCGCCCCAGTTCCAGCGGGCGGCCGGGTTGGTCTCCGCGCCAAAACGGGAGGCGCCCGGGACGCCCAAACGCCGGGGTGACCAGTACCCGGTCGTGCGTGATGTCTTCGATCTGCCAGGTCGTGGCGCCCAGGATGATCGTTTCACCCACTCGGGATTCGTACACCATTTCCTCGTCGAGTTCGCCCACGCGCTTGGCCGCGTCAGTCTCAGTGGCCAAATACACGCCAAAGAGCCCGCGGTCGGCGATCGTCCCGCCCGAGGTGACCGCCAGGCGTTGAGCCCCGGGGCGGGCGGTGATGGTCCCGGCCTCGCGATCCCACACGACCCGGGGCTTCAGCTGCGAAAATTCATCCGAGAGGTACTTACCGGCCAACAGGTCCAACACCGAGGCATAGACATCCAGCGACAGCGTGGTGAACGGGGCGGCCCGGCGTACCAGTTCGAGCCAGGCCTCATCGACCAAATCCTCCATCGCAGCGGCCGCAATCGTGTGCTGGGCCAAAATATCCAGCGGGTTGGCCGGGATCGAAATCGCCTCGATCGCCCCGGTCAGCATCCGTTCGGTTACAACTGCCGCATCGACGACATCAGCACGGTGCAGCGGGAAGAACCAGCCGACCGAGACTTCACCCACCTGGTGGCCGGCACGGCCCACGCGCTGTAAGCCTGCCGCCACCGTGGGTGCCGACTGTAAGTGCACGACCGCATCGACCACACCCATATCGATACCAAGTTCTAACGACGACGTCGCCACCACGCAGCGCAGGGTCCCGGATTTTAGGCCCTCTTCGACCTCGGCACGAGCGGTCGCCGACATCGACCCGTGGTGGGTGCGGGCAAATTCTTCGCCGCCTGTGTCTTCGCGCTCTTCCCAGAGTTCATTGAGCGATTCGGTCAGCCGCTCGGCCGAACGCCGCGAATTCACGAACACGATCATTGACCGGTAGTCATCGGTTAGTTCCATGATTCGTGCCTCGACGTGGGGCCACATCGACACGTTTTCTTCCGGTGAGGCGCCCGTATCGGGCTGGGTCATATCGGCCACCGGCACGGCCACCGTAATATCCCAGCGCTTGGCCTCAGCACCGTCAACAATGGTCACCGGTTGCACCCCACCCAGGAACCGAGCAACCTCTTCGGCCGGGCGGACCGTGGCCGAGAGTCCAATGCGTTGGGCAGGTTTGTCTAACAGGGCATCTAATCGTTCGAGCGACACCGCCAGGTGTGCCCCGCGCTTATTGCCGGCCAGCGCATGGACCTCATCGACAATCACGGTTTCCACCCCGGCCAGGGTTTCGCGCGCCTTGGACGTCAGCATCAGATACAGCGACTCGGGGGTCGTGATGAGAATATCAGGCGGATCGGTCACCAAACGTCGCCGATCACGCGCCGAGGTGTCACCTGAACGGACCCCGGTGCGGACCTCGGGTACTTCGTGTCCCATCCCGCGGGCGGTTTGAGTGATGCCGACCAGCGGGGCGGTCAGGTTGCGTTCAACGTCAACGCCCAAGGCCTTCAGCGGGGAAATATACAGGACTTTGGTGCGCTTTTTGGCTCCAGCATCGTCGTCGCGATCTGCGGTGATGAGTTTGTCGATGGCCGATAGAAAGGCCGCCAGCGTTTTGCCCGAGCCGGTCGGGGCAATCACCAAGGCGTGCTGGCCAGAGTTGATGGTCTCCCAGGCTCCGATCTGAGCCCGGGTGGGTGCGGCAAAGGATGCCTTGAACCACGATCGGGTCGCGGCGGAAAACTCATCAAGCACAGCATCGGTCATGTGCTTAGACTACCGAGCCACTACTGGTGATGGTACGGACGGCCCGCAGAAATTTCCTGAGCGCGATATACCTGTTCCACAACGAGCAACCGCACCAGCTGGTGGGGAAACACCAGATGCGATAGCGACCACACGGTATTGGCGCGCGCTCGCAGCCGGTCGTTGACCCCATAAGCTCCACCGATAATGAACGTCGGATGACGGGCGGTGTCAAATAGTTGCTGCAGGTGTCCCGCCAACTGCGGGGAGGTGAAGTTTTTGCCGCGCTCATCCAGCAGGATAACGTAATCGGAAGGACGCAGGTGTTTTTCGATGGCCGCGGACTCTTCTTCCCGAGAGCGTTGCTCGGCAGCGTTGGCATGCGCAATGAACACAAACTGGCTGTCAAAGGGCTTTTTGAGGCGTTTCATAAACCGGTCGATCCCCTCGGACACCCAGGTTTCGTGGCGCTTACCCACCGTGATAATTCGAATTGCCAAATTCAATGACCCCGCACTGCGCATTTGTCTTTCATTACTACGCATTGTAGCTTTCAGTCATGGACTTTACCCCTTGGACGGTTCTGATCGATGCCGGTTTGATCGGAATTCTGTTGATTATTGGCGCCGGATTGCGCGCCCTGATCCGGCCCCTACAAGCGCTGATGATCCCCGCCTCGGTATTGGCGGGTCTGTTGGGTCTGCTGCTTGGCCCACAGGTGTTAGGGTGGCTGCCGTTTTCGGACCAACTCTCAACCTATTCTTCTGTCCTCATTGCGGTCGTCTTTGCCGCGGTGGCCATGACCGATGATTTTGACGTGCGCAAACTCAACCGCAACGTTGGTGGCTTCGCCGCCCACGGGGTGTTAATGTATGCCCTCCAGGTCGCCTTAGGCATGCTCCTCGTACTGTTGGTACTCCAACCCGTCTTCGGGGCTCCGGATGCCCTGGGCGTGGTGCTCTTTGCCGGCTGGGCTGGTGGTTACGGTACCGCTGCGGCCATGGGCGACGCGTTTTCTGCCACCGCCCCTGAGATCAGCTCGCTAGGGTTCACCTCCGCAACAGTCGGAATGCTTATCGGGATCGTTGGCGGGTTACTCCAAGCTCGGTACGCGGCGAAACGTGGACACGTGCAAGCCTATGGGTCAATGAGTTCCCTCCCTGAAGAAGAGCGCACCGGCCTGATTCGTCAAGTCAATAAACGCCCATCGATCGGCCAGCACACCTTTACCGGCTCCTCAATTGAATCCTTAGGCTTCCAAGCCTCGGTCGTCATCATGATTGCCGCCGCAGGTTACGGTCTTTCACTGTGGATCGGCAGCATTTGGCCAGACCTGGCCGTGCCGGTCTTCGTCCTGGCCTTTCTTCTAGGCCTGGTGGTGCGCGCGGCGATGACTAAGATTAACGTGTCGCCATACATCGACAAGCCCACCCTGCAGTCTATTTCGGGAACCGGAACCGACATTCTGATCGTGGCCGGTATCGCCTCGATCCAACCGCAAATCGTTGCCGACTTCGGCATCGAGTTGATCATTATGTTCGTCTTCGGCCTGGCGCTAACCCTGTTCCTGGGCATGTGGGTCGCCCCGCGGCTCATGCATGACGGATGGTTTGAACGTTCAATCTTTACCTGGGGCTGGTCCACCGGTGCGGTGGCTACCGGTATTGCAATGCTGCGCGTGGTCGACCCGAAACTGAAATCCGGCACCCTGGAAGACTTCGGTCTGGCCTATCTTCCTGTCACGCCCGTCGAAATTACCGCCGTCACATTCGTGCCGGCATTGGTGATCGCCGGGGCGGCCTGGGCCGTCGTTGGCATCTGGGGTGCGATCGCGGTGGGTGCGGTGATCATCGGGCTGTTCATTGCTCGAGCCAATCAACGCGCCGCTCATGGCATCAGCTCCTAACGACGTCGTCGCCCGGCGTAGAAGCCGGGCGTGGAAGCCGGGCGTGGAAGCCGGGCGGCTAGATCGTCTGCAACACCATCTTGCCCACGGTACGCCCGGTCTCACCAGCCTGATGCGCTTTGGCCGCGTCACGCAGCGGGAACGTCTGAGCAATCGTGGGCACAAGCTTGCCCGCAACAGCTAACTCCGCGATAGCCTGCATGCCGGTACGATCAGCCTCGACCAGAATGAGCTCGGCGCGCACCCCGAGTCGCTGAGCCTGGGCCCACAGCCCATCAGCGGCACGCGGGATGGTCGACACCATGACGCCACCGGGACGCAACGTGTGCAGCGAACGCAGCTGGTAGTCCCCACCGATCGTGTCGAGGACGATATCGACGTCGCGCACGGCGTCAGCAAAATCCACGGTGCGATAATCGATTGCTTCATCAACACCGAGGTGCGCTAAGAATGCATGATTCTTGGCGCTTGCAGTTCCAATGACATACGCTCCGTGGGCTTTGGCGATCTGAACAGCCAGATGACCCACCCCGCCCGAGGCGGCATGAATCAGCATCCGGTCGCCCTGACTGATGCGTGCGGTATCCACCAGCGATTGCCACGCCGTCAGACCGGCCAACGGCAGCGCCGCGGCCTGAACATGTGACAGATTGGCCGGCTTCGGAACAAATGCCCGGGTCGGACCAACCGCATATTCCGCGTGAGCGCCCACACCGTAGGGGTAGGGCAACATCCCAAAGACTTCATCCCCGGGTTGAAACAGCGTCACGCTTAGGCCAACCGATTCAACCACCCCGGAGACATCCCAGCCCAGGACCATCGGCAGGTCGCGGACAAAGGCCTTGCCCGCGCGATTCTTCCAGTCGGTGGGATTAATACTTGCGGCATGGACGCGCACCAGGATCTGGCTGATGCCTGGCTCAGGTATCGGCACCTGGACTGCCTCTAAAACGTCCGGGTCACCGAATGCTTGTTGTTGAATAGCCAGCATCGAATCAGTCATGTCTGCCATCCTGGCACGACGATGAACACGCAGCAAGAACTAGGACGCCGGCCGTACATGAACGTGAAGACGACCACAGCAGACCCCGAGGTGTATACAACATCGCCGAATTTTGGCATAAGAATCGGCAGTACTGGCCAGAACTCAGGTTATATGTATACACTGGGGGTATGCGAGCAAGTGAACGTGCCTATCAAGCGCTGCGGCGGGACATCCTGAATTGGGAGCTACCACCCGGCTCGGTGCTTGCTGAGGTCGAGTTATCTGAACGCCTCGGCGTCTCAAGAACTCCCGTTCGCGAAGCCGTAGCAAAACTCGTGGCCGACGGTTTAGCCGAAGCCCAAAAAGGCCGCGGCACCGTAGTGTCTGACGTTTCACTTGACGATTTAGCCGATATGTTCGTGCTGCGTCGCGCATTAGAAACCGAATCGGCCAAGCTCGCAGCAACCAGCGATCGCACCGAACAGTTTGAACCGCTGGCCCAGCAGTTTCGCGACATCAGTCGCAACTCACAGGTTTTAGAGGACCCCGCAACCTATTACCAGCTGATAACCACCATGGACGAGCTCATCGATGCTGCAGCCGGTAACGGCTATCTCTCCGGCGCGCTTTCGAACCTGCGAGTCCACCTGACACGAGTGCGTCGCATGGCCAAAGACAACCCGCAAAGACTGGCCGCATCGGCGGTTGAACACGCCAGGATTGCCGAAGCCATCGCCAAGAAAGACCCCCTGGTTGCCAGCGCAGCCACGATCATGCACTTACAGGCCTCGCTCGACCATATTTTGACCCACGCAGAAACCCCGAAGGGACACCATGATTAACCACGAAGTACGCGTCTACCCATCCGCCGAGAACCTGCCGCACGAAGACCAGCTGGCCTATAAAATCGCCAAAGTCGCCGTCGACGACGTCGAAGTCACCGACGAAGTCAAAGAGATGATCATCAACCGCCTCATCGATAACGCCTCGGTCGCCGTGGCATCGTTGAACCGCAAGCCCATCATCTCCGCCCGAGCCCAGGCCACCACCCATGCACCCTCGGCAAACGGCACGGGTGCCTCGGTGTTTGGCATCGAAGAAAAAGTCTCCCCAGAATGGGCAGCTTGGGCCAACGGCGTGGCCGTTCGTGAACTCGACTACCACGACACGTTCTTGGCCGCAGACTACTCCCACCCCGGCGACAACATTCCAGCCGTGCTGGCTGCAGCTGAACACGCCGGCAAATCCGGTCACGACCTGATCCGCGGGATCGCCACCGCCTATGAAATTCACGTGAATCTGGTGAAAGCGATCTGCTTGCACGAACACAAAATTGACCACGTTGCCCACCTTGGGCCAGCCGCTGCCGCCGGTCTGGGAACCCTGCTGGGAGCAGATGTGGAAACCATCTTCCAAGCAGTCGGTCAGGCCCTGCACACCACCACCGCAACCCGCCAGTCCCGCAAGGGTGAGATTTCCACATGGAAAGCCCACGCTCCGGCGTTTGCCGCCAAAATGGCTGTCGAGGCGATTGATCGCGCTCTGCGCGGCCAGACCTCCCCGGTCCCAATCTATGAAGGTGAAGACGGCGTCATCGCCTGGCTGCTCGACGGCCCCGACGCTCGCTATAGTGTCCCGCTGCCGGAGCAAGGCGAAGCAAAACGCGCGATCATGGACACCTACACCAAGGAACACTCGGCCGAATACCAGGCACAGGCCTGGATCGACCTGGCCCGCAAACTCAACAAAGAACACCCTGAAGCCACTGATCCGGCAAACGTCGAATCCATTCTGATCAAAACCTCCCACCACACCCACTACGTGATCGGTACCGGGGCCAATGACCCAGAAAAAATGGATCCGAACGCCTCACGTGAGACCCTGGATCACTCGATCATGTACATTTTCGCGGTGGCTCTCCAAGACGGCGCCTGGCACCACGTCAACTCCTACGCCCCAGAACGCGCCCAGCGCCCAGACACAGTTGAGCTATGGCATAAGGTTTCCACGGTCGAAGACCCAGAATGGACCCGCCGCTACCACTCGCTGGACCTGACCGAAAAAGCTTTCGGTGGCTCGGTGGAAATCACCCTGAAAGACGGTACGGTCATCACCGACGAGATCGCTGTGGCCGACGCCCACCCACTGGGGGCCCGGCCATTTGGTCGCGAAGAGTACATCAACAAATTCCGCACCCTGGCCGAAGGTATCGTGGAAGAAGCAGAGATCACACGCTTCCTGGATGTCGTGGCACGCCTCGATGAACTCGAAGCCGGAGAACTTGACCAGCTCAACGTGATTGCCAAGCCGGGCTACATCAACCCTGCCGATGCCCCGAAGGGACTCTTCTAAAATGTTGTACTCGAAAGTCAGCCCCGCCGAGAAGCGGGTTGCTTTACGCAACATGCTCACCCCCGGAGCGGCACGCCAGTTCCCGGGCGCATTCAACCCGCTCAGTGCCCGGTTGATCGAAGAAAAAAACTTCGACGGTGTGTACATCTCCGGAGCCGTGCTTGCCAATGATTTGGGCCTGCCAGATATTGGCTTGACCACCCTGCCGGAGGTCGCAGCTCGCGCCGGGCAGATCGCCCGCATGACGGATCTGCCCGCACTGGTGGATGCCGACACCGGGTTTGGTGAGCCGATGAACCTGGCGCGTACCATTCAAGAAGTCGAGCACGCTGGACTTGCCGGGATGCACATTGAAGACCAGATCCTACCCAAACGCTGCGGCCACCTGGATGGCAAGACCGTCGTCGACACCGCGACCATGACCCAGCGGATCGCGGCGGCCGCCGATGCGCGCATTGATGGCAACTTCCTGATCATGGCGCGCACCGATATTCGGGGCATTGACGGGTTGGATGCGGCGGTGGATCGCGTCAAGGCCATGGTCGATGCCGGGGCAGATGCGATCTTCCCGGAAGCCATGAAAGACCTGTCCGAATTCGAAGCAATCACCAACGCCGTCGACGTTCCGGTGTTGGCAAATATGACCGAGTTCGGAAAATCCGAACTGTTCACTCGCCAACAACTCGCAGACGTCGGCGTGGCTATGATCATCTACCCGGTCACGCTGCTGCGCAGTGCGATGGGAGCTGCCGAACGCGTCCTGGATACCATCACCGCCGATGGCACACAAGACGCCTATGTCGACCAGATGCTGACTCGTGCAAGACTGTATGAACTGGTCGCCTACGAAGACTACAACGCATTTGACTCCGGAATCTTCAACTTCGAAGTACCCGGAGCCGACATTGAAGCCAACGCCGAAAACCTCTAGTCCCGAGGAGAACCATGTCTAAGACCGAAGAGATCAGAAAAGGCCTAGTCGGCGTTGTTGCCGATTCCACTGCCATTTCAAAAGTCAACCCAGATACCAACTCGCTACTGTATCGCGGTTACCCGGTACAAGATCTGGCTGATAAGAAATCCTTTGAAGAAGTCGCCCTACTGCTGTGGACCGGCGAACTGCCAACCCAGGAACAACTGGATGACTTCATCAAGCTGGAACGCGCTAACCGCGCACTGGATCCGGCCGTTAAAGCCGCAATCGACCTGCTGCCAAAAGATGCCCACCCGATGGACGTCGCCCGCACGGCAGTGTCGGTGATTGGTGCTCGCCACGACGACGCCGAAAACTCGGACCCGTCGGTCGAACTGCGCAAAGCCAAAGAACTCTTTGCCGCATTCCCGGCTGTCGTCGCCTACGATCAGCGCCGTCGTCGTGGCATGGACGTTATTGAACCACGCGATGACCTGGATTACTCCCAGAACTTCTTGTGGATGACCTTCGGGGAAGAACCAGCAGAAGAAGTCGTTGATGCATTTCGCGTGTCGATGGTTCTCTACGCTGAGCACTCGTTCAACGCGTCGACCTTTACCGCCCGTGTGATTACTTCGACCCAGTCGGATCTGCACTCGGCAGTCACCGGTGCGATCGGTGCGCTGAAGGGCAACCTGCACGGTGGGGCAAATGAAGCCGTAATGCACACATTCAATGACATCGGTATTGACGAAAACGAATCCCGTGAATCGGCTGCCGAGCGCGCTAAAGCGTGGATGGAAGCTGCTCTGGCCGAAAAACGTAAGATCATGGGCTTTGGTCACCGAGTGTATAAATCCGGGGATTCACGTGTGCCATCCATGAAGGCTGCGCTGGATCGGATGATCGACTACTATGGTCGCCACGAGATCCTGGGCCTTTATGACGGTCTGGAAAACGCTATGACCGAGGCCAAGAACATTCTGCCAAACCTCGATTACCCGGCCGGTCCGACCTATCACCTGATGGGCTTCGACACCGAAATGTTCACGCCAATTTTCATTGCCTCGCGCATTACCGGGTGGACGGCTCATATCATTGAACAGCGCGCTGACAACGCACTGATCCGTCCACTGTCTGCCTACCACGGACCAGACCAGCGCGAAATCTAAGCTCACGGGCATAGGAAAAGCCGCGGATCCCTGCTCACACAGGGGCTCGCGGCTTTTTCGATTCCCGTTATGGGGTGGACACAAAACTAGCGGCCACCTTTGGAAGAAACTTTTTCCTCCGGTGACCGCTGGCCTTACCGATTACCCTTTCGGGTTTTCGTGAGGGAATTCTCAATCTGATTTTCACCTCTGATTTCCTTTTCCCTCGCTAATAATTTTACCGCATGCTGCTAGTCGTGTCTACGAAAATCAGGGTCCAATTTCATCGAAAACATGGTACTTCGGTGGCGTATTTTCCTCAGGTTCTACGCAGGGGATAACCGGGCTGGTGAGCACAGCAACAAAGGCACTCCCGTGAATAATACTCGTTGGCCTAGAAGTACCTGGCAGCAATGTCGGAGAATAGAGCTAGTACCGTGGTGCCAGAACTGCGCCATGATCGTGGCGAAGGAATCACCACATGAGCAGATTATATTTCACCGCTGACTTGCATTTGGGGGATGAACTTGTAGCGGACCATCGCGGCTACGGCAGCGTGACGGATTACGATGCCATGATCGTAGAAACCGTGATCAGGACTGTGCTCGAAGGCTCCACGCTATGGATTCTCGGGGACTTAACGGGGCGGAGTTCCCGTCGCGCACATGCGCTATCCCTCTTGCACCACGTTCAGTCCGAGACCGGGGCCATCATGCATCTCGTCCCGGGCAACCATGACACCTGTCATCCCATGCACCGGCATGCCCACAAAGAACAGTCAAAATATTTCGGAGTTTTTACCTCGGTGCTGCCCTTTGCCAAAATCCGGCACAATCGTGGCGACGTCTTGCTATCCCACTTCCCATATAAGGGCGACCATACGGTAGAACAACGCTTCAACCAGTGGCGACTCCGCGATTATGGACTGCCGCTCATTCATGGTCACACCCACCAGACAGCACCAACTGACCCTACTCGACCGAATCAGGTATGCGTTTCCTGGGATGCCTGGGGCAGGCCAGCGAAACTTCACGAAGTGACTGCTCTATTAGCAGCGGACAACACTGGCGGCGCATGACGGCGCAACCCTAGGGCGCTGTCTGGTTTGACTACTTTATTTGCTGTGAGGGTGAGGTCCTGGATGCTGAAGCTAGATCGCTCAAAGGCCGAGTATTTGCTGGTGTAGAAAACCCGTCGATCGGTGAAGTCAGGCAACCAACAATCTTTACCTACTACCAGGATCAACTACCAGGACCAAGACATGATTTGGGCTGAATACTGGGGCGGATCGGTCATCGCGATTTCCGACATACAGCAACCAGCCTGGCTGTCAGTGCCGGCGCAAATGTTAAAGCAGTCCAAAGGATGCTGGGTTATAAGTCGGCAGCGGTCGCATTGGACATCTACACAGACCTCTTCGATTCCGATTTAGACGCCGTCGCGGAGTCTTTAGATAACGCCGCCCCATAGATGAATGTACTCAAAAGAGGAACTCGGAAAAGGAAACCCCTACATCGGTGCTATTGCAACGAAGTAAGGGCTTTCTGTTCAGCGGTAGCGGAGGGATTTGAACCCTCGGTACGGGGTTGCCGTACAAAGCATTTCGAGTGCTTCACCTTCGGCCGCTCGGACACGCTACCGTGTGTTTACACCCGGACAACTATACCCGATGGGATGTTGAAACCCCAAAATTAGCGTTTGCTGATAAAGAACTGGCTCAAGAGCCCGCTGCACTCATCAGCCAAAACTCCGGCGATCACCTCGACCTGGTGGTTGAGTCGGGGTTCCCTCAAGACATCGAGAACTGACCCGGCTGCGCCGGTTTTTGGTTCCCAAGCCCCAAAGACCACGCGGGGGAGTCGAGACAGTACGATGGCTCCGGCACACATGGAACACGGTTCGATTGTGACAGCAAGTGTGCAATCGGCAAGCTCCCACCCCGAGTCAACAAGAGCGGTCACGGCATTGGCGATGGCATTCATCTCGGCATGCTTGGTTGGATCACCGGATTGTCGAGTGGCATTCACCCCGGTAGAAATCAATTTGCCATCGGGGGCGAAGATGGCGGCTCCGATAGGGACATCGTCGGTGGCTGCGGCGGTCTGGGCAGCACGAAGTGCCTGGCGCATCCAGGAGATGAGGATGGCATCGTCGGGCAGTGAAGTAGCAGTCGAAGTCGTCACGTAATTAGCCTAGGGGATCAGGCTAAACTGACAGCATGCATGTTCACCACATCGATCACCCACTGCTGGCACACAAACTGACCGTCCTTCGTAAACGGGAAACGCCGTCGATGATTTTCCGACAGGTTACTGAAGAACTTGTCATGTTGTTGGCGTACGAAGCGACCCGGGACTTAGCCGTCGTCGACGTTGAGGTTCAAACTCCCGTGGCCACCACAACCGGGACAGAACTAGCCAAGCCACGCCCGTTGGTTGTGCCAATCTTGCGTGCTGGTTTGGGCATGCTGGACGGCATGGTGCGCATGGCTCCGACCGCAGAGGTTGGGTTCCTGGGAATGATCCGTGATGACGAAACGTTGAACATTGTTACGTATGCTGAACGTCTGCCAAAAGACCTCACTGGGCGCCATGTATTCTTACTAGATCCAATGCTGGCAACCGGTGGAACGCTGGCCGAGGCTTGTCGCTTCTTATATGAACGCAATGCACGACAGGTCTCTGCGATTTGTTTGCTGGCAGCCCCAGAGGGACTGCAGTATCTGCAAGACAATCTCAATGATATTGACATGAATCTCTACATTGCAGCCATCGATGATCACCTGGACGAAAATGCCTATATTGTGCCGGGTCTCGGCGACGCAGGTGACCGTCTCTACGGTGTGGCGGAATAGGCCTTATACAGGTGTATTGGCATTCCTGACGCCAAGAATCCGAATGTTACGAGTGAGTTTCGTCACAAATTCCCCCTAAAAGTCCACATAATGAGATGAAAGTGGGGTACGCGTTTGCGTTACGTGACTGTTACGCGTCAATGTTGGGGTAGCAGATACCGGCTTGAGTCAGGTTAGGCTCGAGCGTCATCGGTGGCCACCACCGTTTAGTTTGTTGAAGGAATAACTCTATGACAAGCGCGCCCCAGCAAGGTTACGTTCACATCTCGGTTCGTAATGCACAACGCCGAGCAGAACGAGTACGAGCCTATCGGGAGGCGGATCAGAACAGGCTAAAGGCCGTTCCTTCGGAAACACCTGCAGAAAACGGTGCCGCTGCACCGGTACACATGGAGACCGAGGCTCGTGGCTTCGTGCTCTACGTTGGAATGGATGAACAGGCAGCGCTGGCTGCCGGGACGTCCTTGACTCGACTGGCCAACGAATTGCGCCACTATGTTGAGACGTTGGTTCCTGGTGCTGATTCTTATGCCGCAGTGGCTATCGCCCCGGCAAATGTCGCTGGTGATGATCTCGACGTCGTTCGTCAGGTCACCGCAGATCCAACCATCCAACAAGCGATCTCTCCTGAACTGGCATCGGCCCCAACTCCAGTATCCACCCGTCAGCCGGGTGTCCTGATCGATCTGGCCCGTCGTGAAGTGCTACTTGATGGCGAACCATTAAATCTGACCTATAAAGAATTCGAATTGCTCAACTACCTGGTTGAAAACGGTGGTCGGACCGTCAACCGTGAAGAGCTGTTAGAAACCCTGTGGGACGATACCGAAGAAGTCCCCAATGAACGCACCATCGACGTCCACATTCGTCGTCTGCGTGCCAAGCTCGGCCGCCTATCAGGCACCGTTCGTACAGTGCGTGGCCAGGGCTACCGCTTTTATGAGCATCCAGAAGTCGTCGTTTGGGCCGCACCCGAATATTCGATCTAGCCACTCGCCTCTTCCACAGGTTCCGCCCCTGCCCAGTCCAGTCTGATACGGCTAGACTTGGCACAGCAGAAGCTTTGGAAGGAGCAGCCACATGGCCAGTCGCGACCCCCTACAGTTTTATCTGGATAAATCGAATCCTGACGCCTGGAAGGCAGTTACTCGATTCGTCAAAATAGTGGGGGACGACGCACGGGCGGCAGGATTATCTGAGCAGCTCATCGAGCTCGTGAACCTCCGAGTCTCCCAAATCAACGGGTGTGCTTTTTGTTTAGCATTGCACACCCGTTCGGCACTTAAGGTAGGGGTTTCTTCTCAGCGCCTCGGTGCACTACCCGCATGGTGGGAAGCTGAGAATCTGTATACCGAGACCGAACGGGCCGCTCTCCAACTGGCCGAACAAGTCACCCATATCAGTGACATCGACTCGGTGCAGGCAGCCCAGCTGGTTTCTTTCGCGCACCTGACTGAAGCGCAATATGCTGCCGTGCAATGGCTGGCCGTGGCCATGAATCTCACCAACCGCATCTCGATTCTTTCGCACCATCCGGTGAAACCATCGAAAGAGACTCAGGCAGCGCTGGAGGAGACCCTGTGACGAATCTCGATCCCAACCCGGAACTCATCGACTACAACCTGCCAAAACTTGCCGCTGGACTTGCGCCGGGCTTTGCAGAAAAGCCCGGCACCGATTACATCGTGGAAGTCCTCGAACCCCGCGCGGTGCCGCTGGGCGGACCGCGCGCCATGACGGTACAGCGCACGATTCCGCAACGAGCACGATCCATGATCGGCGCCTGGTGCTTCCTGGACTACTTCGGACCCGACGACGTCGCACAATCCGGCGGCATGCAAGTCGCTCGCCACCCGCACACTGGGTTGGCCACCGTCTCGTGGTTATTCAAGGGCCGCGTTGATCATATCGACTCGGCCGGAAACTGGGCGCTGGTACGCCCTGGTGAGGTTAATCTGATGAGTGCCGGATTTGGGATCACGCACTCCGAGCACTCGAGTTCGGATACCACCGTCCTGCACGGAGTGCAACTGTGGTATGCCTTCCCCGAAGAACATCGTTTCGTCGAACCGCACCTGGATCAATACCGTCCAGAAACAATTAGCGGTGACGGCTGGAAAGCAAAAGTTGCGATCGGCTCTCTGTTGGGATCGACGTCGCCGATCCAAACCTACAGTCCACTCTCGGCCGCTGAAATTACCCTAGAACCGCACACCACCTTAAACATCGATGTGCCGCCCGAACACGAACACGGGCTGTTGGCGGTGGAATGTACCGCGAACTTTAATGGTGCATTGATTGAAGAAAATCATCTTGGCTATCTCGGCACTGGCGTCACGCAACTGCAGCTAAGTTCGGGCGAGCATCCGATCAGGGTCATGCTTATCGGTGGCGAACCGCTCAACGAGGACATCGTCATGTGGTGGAATTTTGTCGGTCGATCGCACGATGAGATCGCCGCGTGGCGGCAGCGCTACCAGGCTGAAATGGGTTTTGAGCCCGCTGCCGAAAACTCTCCGCTGGCCGGTCATGACCTCGAAACAGCCATCGCTGGTCCGCTGCTCGACGAGCTCGTACCAAGCGCTTATCCAGACGGTACGACGTTCCCCCAGTATGGGGAATTCCCACCCGATCAACCGGCACCACTACCGGCGCCCGAGCTGCCGTCCTTACCGATGAAACCCCGTCAAAATCCACCGACCGTTGCGCGGCGAAAACCGCAGGAGGACCTATGACCACCCCGACCGTAGATCATCCAGAATTCGTCGAAGAAGATCGCTTCACCGGCATGATTGTCGACGACACCGGCACCATCGCAGCCCGAGAACATCACGCTAACCACGTCACCGCAGACGGAACAAAACAACGCGTGTTTATTTCCACCCACACCGAAGATGCCTATCGCGGCCAAGGACTCGCTGGAAAAGTCGTGAAGTACACACTCGATAAAGCCCTCGAGGAAGGGTATCGGATTGTCGCGATCTGTCCGTATGTGAAATCGTGGCTCGACAAGCAAGACGACCCGAGATACGAACAAGCCCGCGATACCCCACGTCCTGAACACTTCCCGCAGAAAGGTTGATATGACAGAGCCACGCTGGTTCCGTGACGAGAAATCCTTTGGCGTCTATGATGACGAAGGCGAGGTGATCGCTCGGAATCTCTACCGCGACGTTGAACACTCCGATAGAGCAAAGCAACGAGTATTCCCGGGCATTCATGTTCGACCAGATCACCGCCATGTCGGTTTAGCTGCGCGACTGACAAAGCATTCCATGGATGTCACTGTGGACGAGGGATATCGGATCGTGCCGATCTGTCCCTACATTGCCCAATGGATGCGAGAGTATGACGACGGTGCGTACCTGAAATACCGAGACGAACCTGCGGGGGATCATTTCTTTGCTGAGTGATCGAAGCGACCACAAACGCCTTATCGTGCTCAGACACGGCAAAGCGGCCTACCCTCCCGTACCGGATCATGAGCGCCCCCTTGCACAACGCGGCAATAAGGAAGCTCCGGCGGCTGGGCGTTGGTTAGTCGAACAGGGATTCTACCCGGACGCCATCATCACCTCAGATGCGGTCAGAACACGTCAGACCACAACCTGGGTGCTCAACGAACTTGGGGACAAAGCCCCGACCCCGTATCTCGACTCGCGGTTATATATGGCCCCGGTTTCTCGAGTGTTAGCAGTTATCAATGAAACTGAAGAACAAGTTCGCTCACTCATGCTGGTAGGGCACATGCCGTGGGTGCAAGAGCTCGGAATGCGACTGGCATCAGTTGATTCAGACGAAGACGCAGTCATCGAGATGGCCGAGCGATACCCTACGTTAGGGCTCATGGTGTTTGAAGTGCCGGGTGAGTGGGCCAGTCTTGACGGCCGGGATGCCAAAATGACGCACTTCGTAGTACCGCGCTAGCGGGGCGAACGATTGAGAACCAGGTGCAGAAGGACGATAGCCGCAGCAAGCATCGCCACGAGAATGCATGTCACCGCAGCCCAAAGCGGTAACGGCACAAAAATCGTCACAGACATGGCCAGGATTGCAACCCCTAACAGCACATGTTGCCAGGCCCTAATGTAACCTCCCAAGATCAACCTACGTCTCACCCATGGCGACACCACAACTCCTTGCGGTTCGAAGTTGCCGACCGAGCTGCCAGTGCGGTTTAGGGGAAACGAAAAGCCCCCGAGATCTTTTCTGCAATGATCTCAAGGGCTTAGGATCCGCATGATACTGCGGAAGTTGTAAGCGCGCCCTAAGGGATTCGAACCCCTGACCTTCTGTTCCGTAGACAGACGCTCTATCCAGCTGAGCTAAGGGCGCTGAAGCAACGAGATATAACTATACTCCGACTTTTCAAAAATGCAAAATCGAATCGGAGCTCATCGCGGACAAGGTGGTTTCCAGTCGTAAAGTAACGTGAAAAAGGCCATTGCTGCGCCGTCCATTGGGGCCCGAAAAGCCCGGAATTCCGCCACAATAGGGCGTGACGGTCGCAAAATGAGGTGTCGTTTATCACTTTTCCTCATCAAGGTGGAGCGAATCTTGTCTCTGGGCGAATTCTGGGTGAATCATCTTGCCCGGGCCTTGTAGACAGGCTGCTAAAGTATGCGACATAGACTCTCGTTCCGACCGGAACGGTTCGCAGCACGACGACGTGCTGGTATTGTCATGCTGCGGTTGGTAAGTCGATACGAAAAAGGATCCACATGGTTGAAAACGCCGCCTCTGGTCTGGCTGCACAGATCGAGGACACCGCACCCACCAAACACAAACCACTTTTGGAATGGGTCAAAGAAACAGCGGAGCTGACCCAACCGGACTCTGTCTATTGGGTAAACGGTTCGCAAGAAGAATACGATCGCATCGCACAGGAAATGGTCGATGCTGGTTCTCTGGTTCGTCTCACGGACCCGCAGTTTCCGAACTCTTATGCGGCCTTCTCCGATCCCGCCGATGTTGCGCGAGTCGAGTCGCGGACGTTTATCTGCTCTGAAAAAGAAGAAGACGCTGGTTTTACCAATAACTGGAAAGACCCGTCTGAAATGAAAGCCATCCTCAAAGACGCATTCGCCGGCTCCATGCGCGGCCGCACGATGTACGTCGTCCCATTCGTTATGGGTCCACTGGATGCCAAAGATCCAAAATTCGGCGTTGAAATCACCGACAGCCCATATGTGGTGTTGTCCATGCGCATCATGGCGCGCGTTGGCAGCGACGTCCTGCAGAAAATTGAAGAAACGAACGCGTTCTTCGTCCCAGCTCTGCACTCCGTGGGTGCACCATTGGAAGACGGTCAAGAAGACGTCACCTGGCCATCCAATGACACCAAATGGATCGTGCACTTCCCAGAAGAGCGCTCCATTGTTTCTTACGGTTCCGGCTATGGCGGCAACGCGCTGCTGGGCAAGAAAGCGTACTCGCTGCGCATCGCTTCGGCCATGGCCCGTGACGAAGGCTGGATGGCAGAACACATGCTCATCCTCAAGCTCACCAGCCCAGAAGGGAAGTCCTACACCATCACCGGGGCATTCCCATCAGCCACCGGTAAGACCAACCTGGCACTGATTGACCCGACGCTTGACGGCTGGACCGCTGAAACACTCGGCGACGACATTGCCTGGATCACGCCAAGTGACGACAACGAACTGCGAGTCGTCAACCCAGAATACGGTTTCTTTGGGGTCGCCCCAGGAACCGGCTGGCACACCAACCCCAACGCGATGCGCGCCATCGCTAAAGGCAACACCATTTTCACCAACGTCGCGCTCACCCCAGAAGGTGGCGTGTGGTGGGAAGGCATGACCAAAGAAAAACCAGCCAAACTGACTGACTGGCTAGGCAACGAGTGGACTCCAGAATCCGGTACCCCGGCGGCCCACCCGAACTCACGGTTCTGCACCCCAATCGACCAGACCGACATGCTGGCCGAAGAATACTTCGACCCAGAAGGTATCAAACTTGACGCGATCCTGTTTGGCGGTCGTCGTGACAATGCCATCCCACTGGTCACTGAGGCGCGCTCCTGGCAGGACGGCGTCTTCAAAGGTGCCACCCTGTCATCCGCACAGACCGCTGCTGCCGAAGGTACCGTCGGCGTCGTCCGGCGTGACCCCATGGCCATGCTGCCATTCATGGGCTACGCGGCCGGTGACTACGTTCAAAACTGGTTGGACATGGCCGAGAAGATCGGCGAAGACAATATGCCAAAGGTCTTTTTGGTCAACTGGTTCCGTCGCAATAACGACGGCAAGTTCTCCTGGCCAGGATTCGGCGAAAACTCCCGTGTTCTCAAATGGGTCGTGGAACGTCTCGAAGGTAAAGGTGACGGCATCGAAACCCCAATCGGCGTCGTTCCCACCGAAGATGCCCTAGATCTGACCGGTCTGGAGATCTCCGAAGATAACCTGGTCAATTCGATCCAGTTCGTGGACGAAGAATGGCACGACGAGATCCCCATGATCGAAGCATGGTTCGCCAAATTCGGTGACAAGCTGCCAGCAGCAATGACCGAAGAACTCGAAGGTCTCAAGCAACGTCTTGGTCTAAACAACTAAGATTTCCCCAACATGGTCAACCGGGTCTGCAATAGCGGGCCCGGTTGATTAGGTTAACAGACATGGCTTTATACGATGACGCAACACACGTCCTATCCGAACTCGTCGGAAAACCCGCAACATTCCACGATGGACAATACGAAGCGATTGAGGCCATCGTGGCCGATCGACGCGCCGGACTGGTTGTGCAACGCACCGGGTGGGGAAAATCCGCCGTATATTTCGTGGCCACCGCACTATTGCGCAAACAAGGCCACGGCCCCACGCTGATCATCTCGCCGCTGTTAGCGTTGATGGCAGATCAGGTCGCTGCAGCTCAGCGAGCCGGCATTGTCGCCGAATCCATCAACTCCACTAATGCCGCAGCCTGGGACGACATCTCCCAGCGCTTGGCACGCAACGAGATCGACGTACTGCTCATCTCCCCTGAACGACTCAACAACCCAGTTTTCCGCGATACCCAACTACCGGATCTCACAAACCAACTGGGATTGCTGGTAATCGACGAAGCGCACTGTATCTCGGACTGGGGCCACGACTTCCGCCCAGATTACCGTCGCATCGGTGCAGTCATCGACCAGCTGCCAGATACACCAATTCTTGCCACGACGGCGACAGCCAACCAACGCGTGGTCGAAGACGTCATCGAACAACTCGGGGACAATGTATTCGTCACCCGCGGTCCGCTGGCGCGTTCCTCCCTACGATTATCCGTGTTACCGGTTGCCGATGCGGCGACCCGTATAGGGTGGCTGATCGATCACCTACAAGATTTCGAATCCTCTGGCATTATCTACACCCTGACCGTGGCGGCTGCCGAAGACATCGCCCAGGCCCTGCGCACGGCAGGACACAACGTTGCAGCCTACACCGGCGCCACAGCCGTCGAGGAGCGCACCGAGCTGGAGGCAGCACTCAAAGAAAACCGGGTCAAAGCTCTCGTTGCTACCTCTGCGCTGGGGATGGGCTTTGATAAACCAGACCTGGGATTCGTGGTGCACTTCGGCGCCCCGTCATCACCGGTGTCGTACTATCAACATATCGGACGTGCCGGACGGGGTACCGAGCATGCCGAAGCGGTCCTACTGCCCGGTTACGAAGACCAACGGATCTGGGAATACTTCGCAACCGCATCGATGCCCGATGAGGACATCGCCCACCGGGTGCTTGAGGTCGCCACGGAACCGTTGTCTGTTCCTGCGCTGTCGGCTCGAGTCGACCTGTCAGCCTCGCGACTTGAACTGTTGTTGAAGATTTTGGCCGTCGATGATGCCATGGTGCGCGTCAAAGGCGGCTGGCAGACCACCGGTGAGCCCTGGGTTTACGATGCGCAGCGTTATGCGAATGTCGCGGCCCAACGCGTGGTCGAACAGGATTTGATGATCGAATACCAGCACACCACGCAGTGCCGCATGCGATTCTTGTCGGAAACTCTGGATGACCCCTATGCGGCCGATTGTGGGCGCTGTGATAACTGCGTGGGAGCCTGGCATCACCTGGACATCTCCGAGGACGCACGAGGACAAGCCAGCCAGGTGCTGTCGCGCCCCGGCGTAGAACTTGCTCCGCGACGCATGTGGCCCACTGGGATGCCCCATCTGGGGGTAGAGCTCAAGGGCAAAATCACACTGCAGGCCGAAGAAGGCCGAGCGCTCGCCCGACTGACCGACCTGGGTTGGGGCGGGACGTTGCGTAGCCTGCAGGACCCAGAGACTGCCGATGCGCCGGTGAGCCAAACGTTGGTCAATGCCGTCGTGGAAGTACTAGCGGATTGGAACTGGAATCAGCGCCCGGTCGCCGTCGTCTCCATGCCCTCGCCACATCGACCCCGGTTGGTAAACTCGCTGGCGCAGGCAATCGCGCAGATCGGACAGATGCCCTACCTTGGCCACCTGGCCTGGAACGGCCCCGTTGAAACCCCGGCGACAAACAGCGCCTTCCGGCTGGCTCAGGTCATTGATCGCTACCGTGTGCCCCAGCCTCTTCACCAGACACTGACGATGGCTCCAGAAGCCGGTCCGGTGCTGTTGGTTGATGATTTTGCCACAACCAAATGGTCGCTCACCGTAGCGGCCCTGCGCCTTCGCGAAGCCGGTGCGCACGGCGTCCTGCCATTGACCCTGGGGACGCTCTAAGCGCGAACGATGCCCAAAACGGTATCGCGTAACCATTCCATGGTCGCGGTATCCGGGGCTTCTGCATTAAATCGCAACAGCGGTTCGGTATTCGATGGGCGGATATTGAACCACCATGACCCATCGCCGGCAGCGACGGTTGTGCCGTCCATCGTAGAAATTTCGACCTCCACGCCAGGATCAAATTCGGCTAACACCTTGGCGATCGTTGCGGTCTGGTCGCTCACCTGCGAGTTGATTTCCCCGGAGGCCACATAGGGCGAATACTGTTGGGCCAGTTCAGAAGCCGGTGCATCCTCAGTGCCCAGCATCGCGAGCACATGCATGGCTGCGAGCATGCCGGTGTCGGCATTGAAGAAATCACGAAAGTAATAATGCGCGGAGTGCTCGCCACCGAAAACCGCGCCGTGTTCGGCCATATAGGCCTTAATAAACGAATGCCCGACACGGGTTTTAATCGCATGACCACCGGCGGTCTCCACAACTTCCGGGACGACCTTTGACGTGATGAGGTTATAGATGATCACCGGTGTAGTCTCCCCGGCAGCTTTCGCGCGGGCGATCTCCCGAACGGCAACCATCGCAGTAATAGCTGACGGTGAGATGGGTTGCCCGGTCTCATCCACGACAAAGCACCGGTCGGCGTCACCATCGAAAGCTAAGCCCAGATCGGCATCATGTTCTTGAACTGCTACTTGCAGATCACGCAGGTTCTCCGGTTCGATCGGGTTGGCTGGGTGATTCGGGAACGTGCCATCAAGCTCGAAATACAGCGGAATAATGTCGATCGGCAAGGCTGCGAGCGCCTGGTCGCCCAACACCGCCGGAGTCGTGTACCCTGCCATGCCATTGCCAGCATCAACCACAACTTTCAACGGCCGAATTACGGACAGGTCGACCAATGAGCGTAAGTACTGGGCATATTCTTTCAGAGTGTCGCGCTGCCGAACACTGCCGGGTTGATCTGTGGCTTCAATGAAACCTAGGTTCAGGTGTCCCTGGGCTAGCCGCTGGATGTCGGTCAGTCCGGTATCTGAAGAAATTGGCACAGCACCAGCGCGCGTCATCTTCATGCCGTTGTACCCGGCCGGGTTATGCGACGCTGTAAAAACAACTCCCGGCGCGTTCAAGACACCTGAAGCGTGGTACAACATGTCGGTAGAAATCAGCCCCAGTTGTACGACGTCGGCACCGGCTGCTGCAGCACCGCGAGTGAAGGCTGCGACGTATTCTTCTGATGAGGGCCGCATGTCCCCACCAACCAGGACCTCGGTTGCTCCGGTAACTTCGACAAACGCAAAACCTACGGCCAAGGCGACATCGGCGTTGATCGTAGTGTCTTCAATACCTCGAACGTCGTAGGCCTTGAAACTTTCGGATAGATCCAGTGCAGGCTGATCAAAAGCAATCTTCACAATTGCTGAGTCTAACCCGAAACGACCCACGGCATAGAAACCTGTCTACAGACCGCGGATGATAGACAATAAAAAGTAGGCAGAAGAAAGGTAGTTATGCACCCGCCGATTATTCCCGATGCCCACACCGGGCAGCTGTGGATGGGTCATGTCCCCAAAACTGCAGGATTTCGGCGTTTGATGACCGGCCTGTTCTTCGCCGGTGTGGCGACCTTCGCCCAACTGTATTCCCCTCAAGGGTTGTTACCGCTGATTGCCTCAGACCTGCATGTCACAGCAGATCAAGCAGCCCTCCTCATTTCGGCCTCAACCATCGGCTTGGCGCTAGCGGTCATTCCCTGGTCATTTGTCGGAGATCGTCTGGGTCGAAAACCCGCGATGACTATCTCCATCATTGCCGCATGCCTCTTTGGGCTCAGCGCAACCCTGGCTCCCACGTTCGGTTTCATCCTGGGTTTTCGCATCCTTGAAGGCGTCGCACTCGGCGGCGTCCCAGCATTGGCAATGGCATATTTGAATGAAGAAGTACATCCTGCGGCGGCAGGGCAATCTGCGGGCACGTTTATTGCCGGAACGGTGTTGGGTGGTCTGCTCGGCCGGGTCGTAGCTGCACCGGTCGGGGAGTGGTATCACTGGCGAATCGGTATGGGTGTGGTGTTGGCGTTGGCGATCGCCTCAGCGGTATGTTTTCTCATCCTGACTCCCACAGCGCAGAAATTCATCCCCACGACGACGTCGGTGCGAGACGCCCTCACCTCGATCACCACGAATTTGCGCTCGCCGGTGCTGGTCGTGATGTATCTCCAGGGCATGCTACTGATGGGTGGGTTTGTGGCGGTATATAACTTCTTGGGCTTCTACCTACTCGATGACCCTTTCAATCTGCCGGTCACCATCGTCTCGCTGGTGTTCTTGGCGTATCTCATGGGCACAATCAGCTCCCCATGGGCCGGACGGATGGCCACGAAATATCGCCCCTCCCGGGTGCTGATGGCACTCAGCGGCACGATGATCGGCGCTATCTTGCTGACACTAGTCCCGAACCTATGGGTATTGTTAGCCGGCGTGCTCATCTTCACCGGAGCGTTCTTTGGCGCGCACTCGGTGGCCTCAGGGTGGGCGGGAGCCGCAGCCGAAGGAGGTCGCGCCCAATCCACATCGCTCTACAACCTGTGCTATTACACAGGATCTTCAATCTTTGGGTGGCTCGGCGGGATCTTTTTGACACATCACGGCTGGGCCGGCACCGTCTGGATGACCGTGGGCCTGACACTATGTGCGCTTGCCGCTACGGCATTGTTGTACGTTTTTGTTGTCCGACCGCGAATTAATGCGGCCCGTGAGCCGAACTCCACTCACACGTAAAGATCTGCCAGTACAATGGGCGGCATGGAGTTCATTATCCCACTGCTGTTGCTTGTGGTTTCAGCGCTTTTGGTGTGGGGCCTGATCGCTATTCTGGGCCGATCCGCTGGACAGAACAGCATCATCAAAGCCAAATCAACCGCGAGCCCCCGGGGCAAGTCACCTGCACTGTTTGACCGGATGTCAGAAGAAGGTGCGGCGGCTGCTTCCGCGCGCCTTGATGAAGACACCCACAACAAGGTGTACCGGTATCTAGCCGTGGGCCAATTAGCTCAGGCCGCCGAAATCTATCACCGTGCCACCGGGGTTGGCCGCATCGAAGCTTTTGTAGATGTGCAGGCGCTGTATCAGTTCCCGCAGGAACACGGCGTGGAAGCACCCCTGGAAGATGTGGCCGGTACTGACCCGTTTATTCCTGCAGACGACGCAGCCGATCAGCAAGTCACCGATCTCACGGTTCCCACCGAATGGTTAGAAGAGGCCGCCGAGTTACCAAAACCGCAGCGCTTTGAAATCCAAATCCATCGGGGCGATGAAACCATATCAATGTCCTCTGAAGATCTGGCACCCTGGATCCGCGATCAGATCGAGGCCATGGTCCGTGACGAACGCTTTGATGACGCAGCTGAAACCCTGACGGAACACACTGCCCTAGAACTAACAGAGGCTCAAGACCTGATCAAAATTATTGCCCAGCAGATCCATGCTGCTGACGAAGAAGGCAAAGACTAAGACCGTATAGAGCACACAAAAAACGCCTGGGAATGTTCATTCTTCCAAGGCGTTTTTTGCTATCAAAATGTCGTTAGACGTCGTCTTCTGCTACCGGGCCGCCTTCGGCTTCCCACCGGTCAAGCTGACGAGTCTTCGACGATGAATACTTCAGACGAACCCCGTAGCCGCCGGCCTCAGAGTCGGGGAGAAAGAGTGCACCGTGGTGAATCAGCACATCTTTAATGGCCAGCTTCTGGTCTTCCGGCAGATTGATAATACCGCGTTCAAATTTGCGAATCCTGCTGCGATCAATACCGGTCTCGTCTGCGATATACCAGGTTGAAATACCGACGAGTGCCCGACCAGCTCGTGCGAGTGCAGAATTGAAAACATCGTGTTGTGCCATAATTTTCGTTCCCATCTATCGACTGATCGAGGTGATTCCTTCGCTGTCTTCAGTGTGGCCTTGTCGCTCCGGTGAGTGCAAGGGATGAATGACTTTGTCCTCTTTATCTATAGTAGCCCCGACCCGGGCTGACACCAGAGTTTGTCATACAGCAGGCACCATGCGGCCTTGAATACAAACACGTTGAGCTTTGCTTCGGCAGCTGTCGATCGTAGAGGTATATACAGTAGCCAAGAGATTAGGGAATGGCTGTCAGCTCGTGCGGGAAAGCATGAAGCCCTGCAATCACCGAAGTGTTCGCAGGGCTTTCGCGGCGGAGGCGGGGGGATTCGAACCCCCGGTCCGCGTTACACAGACCCTTCATTAGCAGTGAAGTCCAATCGGCCTCTCTGGCACGCCTCCGGGTTATTCCAGCGCAAAATGCGTTCAAATAACCCCTTTACCATAGCGAATGGAATCGATTTCGGCAAAACGAACCGTTCATCGTGTCGCAGCTACCGCAGCGTTGTGTAAGGCGCATCACCAAAGTGTATTGTGTGACCCACGCAATGGATGCATAGTCACCCGAGACGGTTCAAATGGATAACGGAGACGCAGCATGGTGCTAAGCCAAAAGCCAGGAACGGTATACCGAGCAACGTTTGAGCAAGCCCGCCAAGAGCCCGAGGCGTTCTGGTTGGAACAAGCCGCCGCACTCGATTGGCACACGAGCCCCACGACTGCCCTCGATTACGACGGCCAAGCACAATGGAAATGGTTTCCGGATGGCCGGTTGAACATCACCTATCAGGCCCTCGACCGGTGGGTGGCTGCAGGCCGCGGGCAGCAACCCGCCCTGATCTGGGATTCGGCTATGACACAGCAGAAGATCACCTATACGTATGCGCAACTGCTTGACAAGGTTGCTCGCTTTGCCGGTGCGTTGCGCGCCCAAGGCATCGAGCGCGGTGATCGCGTCTTGATTTACATGCCCATGATCCCTGAGGCCCTGATCGCCATGCTGGCGGTGGCACGACTCGGTGCGATCCATGTAGTAACCTTTGGTGGATTTGCCCCCAAGGAAGTCGCAACGCGGTTAGACGATGCTCAGGCCAAAGCCATTATTGCGGCCAATGGTGGGTTAGAACCGAAACGGGCGGTGCGGTATTTACCAAATGTCGCCGAAGCGATTTCCTTAGCTACGCATACGCCCGACGTCGTGATTATCAAACAACGCACCGAAATCGAGGACACGATCACCGATTTCGACGAGACCTGGCTGGATTTCGATGAGCAATTATCGGACCATGAGCCAGTCGATGCGGTACCGGTTGCCACCACGGATCCGCTGTATTTACTGCATACCTCAGGGACGACGTCCAAACCCAAGGCGGTCATTCGAGATCACGGGGGCTATGCGGTGGCAGCCGCCTGGTCGGTGGCAAATATCTATGATGTAGCTCCAGGAGAGGTCATGTTTGTGGCCTCCGACGTCGGCTGGGTCGTGGGGCATACCTACATTGTTTATGCACCGCTGGTTTCAGGTGCGACCACGGTGGTCTATGAGGGGAAACCCGTGGACACACCGGATGCGGGGGCCTTTTGGCGGGTAGCTTCCGAACACAACGCCAAGATGATCTTTTCAGCACCGACCGCATACCGGGCGATTCGGGCCGCTGATCCATCAGGGGACCACTGGAAACGCTATGACCTGTCCAACCTGGCGACGATCTTTTCGGCCGGTGAGCGCCTAGATGAGGACACCTATCACTGGTTGGGCGCGGTGACGGGCAAACCCGTGGTGGACCACTGGTGGCAGACGGAAACGGGCTGGCCGATCGTGGCGAATCTGCGGGGACTGGACCCGATGCCCATGAAGGCCGGTTCGCCGTCGGTCCCGGTGCCCGGTTATGACGTGGGGATCGTCAACCCATTAGGCGAGCCCGTGGAACCGGGGACCGAAGGCAATATTGTCATCAAACTGCCGCTGCCTCCGGGTGCGATGGTTGGGTTATATGGCGAACCAGAGCGGTTCCACTCGTCGTATTTGGCAGCATTTCCTGGGTACTACGAGACGGGGGACACCGGATACATTGATGCAGACGGCTATGTGTTTGTGCTCGGGCGTTCTGACGACGTTATTAACGTGGCCGGGCACCGCTTGTCGACCGGCACGTTGGAGTCAGTGATTGCTGAGCATCCGGCGGTGGCGGAAACCGCGGTCATCGGGGTGACCGACGGGATCAAAGGCCAAAAGCCTGTCGCCTATGTGGTGTTAACAGCAGATGCAGATATTTCCCCAGAGCAGCTGGCCGACGAGTTGGTGGCAAAAGTGCGACACGACTTTGGGGCCGTGGCTGCGTTTCGGGATGTGGATGTCGTCTCGGCATTGCCGAAGACGCGGTCGGGTAAGATTCTGCGCCGCACGATGCGCTCGATCGTGGAGGGTGAAAACGTCTCAGCTCCGGCGACCATTGATGATGCCGGAGTATTGGACACGTTTGCCTCGCAGGCAACGCGCTGGGAGTCCTAAAGAGCGTTGGAGACCTCATCGGCAGCCGCCAGCAGTGGTGGGAGCAGGTCGGTGAGGTCCTCAGGTGCCTGGGAGGTCACCGCGACGGAGGTGTTCATGGCTGCCACCGTGGCACCGGCGCGATTGACAATCGGCACGGCCACGGAAGCTAACCCGACTTCAAGCTCTTCTTCGACCACAGCATAGCCCTGTTGACGGATCTGGTGAAGCTCGGATCGCAGCGCCGCCTCGTCGGTCATCGTCCGGTCGGTCACGTCCGTGAGATCGGCTGTGGCGAAATACTCATCGAGCCCCTCGGGCTCGAGCCCGGCCAACAAGACACGGCCCATCGACGTTGCATAGGCCGGAAATCGGGTCCCAACGGTGATGTTGATCCGCATGATCGAGGTGGTTTCTTGACGGGCGATATACACGACGTCGGTGCCGTCCAACACCGAAACGGATGTCGATTGGCCAAGCTCTTTGGAGAGACTCGCTAACACCGGATCGACCAGCTCGACCAGCGGCTGAGAGGCCAAATAGGCAAAGCCAAGGTTCATGATCTTCGGTGTCAGCGCAAAGTATTTATCGTCAGCGCGCATATACCCCAGGCTCACCAAAGTGTGTACGAATCGTCGTACCGTGGCCCGCGACAGCCCGGTTGCTTCGGCGACCTCGGTTAGTGTCATCCGGGGCGTTTGCCCGAAGGCCTCGATCACCTCGAGGCCCCGGGCAAACGACTGGACGAACAGCGCGGAACTAGTTGCCGGTTGCATCAATGAATTCGATGTCAGATTTCTTGGTCAGTTCCTCAAAGGTCAGCCCGAAGAGGGCTTTGACAGTGACAGTTCCGGAATCGGACAGTTCAAAGATTCCGTGGTCGGTGTATAGACGCGAGACACAGCCTACACCGGTCAGTGGGTAGGTGGCTTCAGGGACGAGTTTGATCTCGCCGTCGCGGGTAAACAGGTTCATCATGACATACACCTGTTTGGCACCGATGGCCAGGTCCATGGCACCACCTACGGCTGGAATCGCATCGGGTGCACCGGTGTGCCAGTTTGCCAGATCGCCGGTTGCCGAGACTTGGAAGGCACCCAGCACGCACACATCGAGGTGGCCGCCGCGCATGATCGCAAACGAATCGGCCTGGTGGAAGAATGCAGCGCCGGCGGTTTCGGTGACCGGGATTTTCCCGGCGTTGATCAGGTCGCCGTCGATCTCATCTTCCTCGGCGGCACGCCCCATGCCCAGCATCCCATTTTCGGTGTGCAAGGTGACGTCGTGTTCGGCGGTTAGATAGTTCGATACCAGGGTCGGTTGGCCGATGCCCAGGTTGACGAACGAACCAGGTTCGATGTCGTGGGCAACAAGTTCGGCCAGGGTATTACGGTCAACGCGTTCATCACGTAGCATGTTAGTTCTTTGCTCCTTGTTCGCGGGCGGCCAGGGCGGACGATTCGGTTTCGATGGCAACCATGACGTCGGTGTAAATCGACGGGGTCACAATATTTTCTGGATCCAGGGACCCGGTCGGCAGAATCTCTTCGACCTGAACAATAGTTTGTTTGGCCGCGGTGGCCATCATCGGACCGAAGTTGCGGGCGGTCTTGCGGTAGATCAGGTTGCCCTTCTCATCGGCTTTGAATGCCTTGATCAGCGCAACATCACCGTGGATCGGGTATTCCAGCACATAGTTGCGGCCGTTGATCTCACGGGTTTCCTTGCCCTCGGCCAGCATCGTGCCGTACCCGGTTGGAGTAAAGAATGCGCCAATACCGGCACCGGCGGCGCGCAGGCGCTCGGCGAGGTTACCTTGTGGCACAAGCTCTAATTCGATTTCGCCGGCCCGGTAAGCTTCATCAAAATGCCAAGAGTCGGACTGGCGCGGGAATGAGCAGATGATTTTGTCTACGCGACGTTCTTTGATGAGTAGCGCGAGGCCCTCATCGGCCTGACCGGCGTTGTTATTGACGATCGTCAGGTTCTTGGCACCACCATCAAGCAGGGCACCGATGAGTTCCATTGGCTGACCGGCATTTCCAAAACCACCGATCAGTATTGTGGAACCGTCGTCGATATTGGCAACGGCTTCAGCAGCGGATTCTACAATCTTGGTCATATCGTTTCCTTTACTCAGTGGCGTCTTCGTTTTCAACAACCATCGCAACGCCCTGGCCCACGCCGACACACAGCGCGGCAACACCCCAGCGGCGGTTTTCGGCTTTCAGACGGCGTGCCAGGGTACCCAGCACACGGGAACCGGAAGCGCCCAGCGGGTGACCCAGTGCGATCGCGCCGCCCCAGGCGTTGACGCGCTCGTCGTCCAGGGCAATGCCCCACGAGTCGAGGTTCACCAGGACTTGGGCTGCGAAGGCCTCGTTGAGTTCAATCGCACCGACCTGATCCCAGGTAATTCCGGCGCGTTCCAGTGCCAGGTTGGCGGCCGGTACCGGGGCTTCACCGAAGTACTGCGGCTCGTTGGCGGCAGCGCCACGGGAGACGACGCGCACCAGCGGATCAGCACCCAGGGTTTCGGCGGCGGCTTTGGAGCCCATTAACACCACGCCGGCGCCATCGTTCATGGGTGAGGCGTTGCCGGCGGTGACAGTACCATTTTCTTTCCGGAAGACCGTACGCAGACCGGAGAGGGTTTCTGGGGTGCTATCGGGACGAATGGTTTCATCACGGGCGACGTCGTCCACGGCCACGACCAGGATATCGTAGTGGCCGGCTTCCCAGGCGGCGTGTGCGCGCTGGTGCGACAGTGCGGCGAACTCGTCCATGCGTTCGCGCGAGACATCGTATTTGTCCACGAGCTGTTCGGTCGCCTCACCCAGTGAGACCGTGTATTCTTCCGGCATCTTCGGGTTGACCAGACGCCAGCCCAGCGTGGTCGAGACCATCTGGCTGTTGCCGGCCGGGTAAGCGCGTTCAGGCTTTGGCACCACGTATGGGGCGCGCGACATGGATTCGGTGCCACCGGTGATCACCAGGTTATTATCCCCGGCACCAATCGAGTAGCTGGCATGGAATGCAGCGTCGAGCGAGGAGCCGCAGAGTCGGTTGACGGTGACTCCAGGAATTGTGGTGGGCAGCCCGGCGAGCAAGGTGGCCATGCGAGCGACGTTGCGGTTTTCTTCACCTGCGCCGTTGGCGTTGCCAAACACGACATCGTCGATCTTGGTCTGATCAAGATTTGGGTAGCGTTCTAAAAGTTTGGTGATGACGGTTGCTGCCAGATCGTCTGGGCGGACCTTGGCGAGGCCGCCACCCATCTTTGCGAATGGCGTGCGCACTGCGTCGTAAACATATACCTGCTGCATGATTCCTTCCGAGCCTGAAGCAAAGGTTCATCATGTTCGCTGTGCGAACATGAGTTCGTTCTGTGACTCTTTCAGTCTAGCGGTGGACATCACACAATGAAAGTTTTTGTGCGAAATTAGTCACCGCGCGAACGATAAAGCCCGGTCCAAACGTTGGACCGGGCTTGCTCGCATGAGTGGGTTAGCCTTCTTGTTCGTCGTATTCAGCGAGGGCCTGTTTGGCCACGGAGAAGGCGACATTGGCGGCCGGGACCGAACAATAGATCGCGGTCTGCAACAAGATCTCTTTGATCTCATCCACCGTCAAACCATTGCGACGAGCGGCTTTGACATGCATGGCCAACTCGTCCCAGTACTTGCCGGCAACCATCGCCGTCAGGGTCACCGCCGAGCGCATCTTGCGGTCTAGACCTGGGCGGGTCCAGATGGTGCCCCAGGCGTACCGGGTGATCATCTCTTGGAAATCCGAGGTGAATTCATCGGCGGTAGCGGTGGCACGATCCACGTGTGCATCGGAGAGTACTTCACGACGCACGACCATGCCGGCGTCATAAACCTCGCCTATGGTTTGGTCCTGATGGGTCTGCTCAACGTTTTGGCCCGAGAAGAAGGCGTGCAAAATGCTTGCGGTGCCTTGCGGGTCTTCGGTTGGCCCCTGGTGGCCGACGTTTTCTAAGACCGCTGCCTGACCGTTTTGCACAGCAGACGCCACCGCCCGGGCATGCTCGGGCGGAGAGACGGTATCTTGGTCTCCAGCCAACGCGAGCAGGGGAGTGGTCACCTGAGCCAGCTCATCGGACATATCGAATTCTGACAGTGCGACCGAAGCATGTGCGTAGGAGAACCGGTCGGCGTTTTGCAGCGAGTGCAGCAGTGCCGTTGAATCGGTCGGGTTGTGTTCGATGAACCCATCGGCAAACCAGGTTTTGGCCGAACGCTCCACCATCGCGGGGGTTCCTGCTTTCGCCACGAACTCGGCGCGTTCCAGCCAGGCATCCGCAGTGCCAAATTTCGGTGAGGAGCACACCATAGCGATGCGGTCAAAGATCTCCCCGTGGCGCAGCGCTAGGCGTTGGGCAACTGCCCCGCCGAGGGATACTCCGGCAAAGAAGACCTTTCGATCGGTTTCACCGCGTGCTTCTGCAGCGAGGTCGGCGACGGCGTCTGCCAGACCATCCAATGTCCACTGTTCGGTCGACGGTTCGGAACGTCCGTGACCGGGTAAATCATAACCGACTATTTCGTACTGCTCGGCAAGTAGCTGGGCGGTCTTGCCCCACAGCGGTTCGACCGCAGTGCCCAGGCCAGGACCCAAGATCAACAGGGGTTTGGCCGGATCTGGTGCGGTGAACTGAATACCGGAGATCGTAGGTTGACTCATGTACTCCACTTTCTATAACGCGAATTGACTTCTGCCACGATGGACGCGGCTCCTCCCATATATCCGGAAGGATCTAATACTTTGTTGACGGCGCTGACACTGACGACCCCCTCGGGCAGCTTGGCCGCAAGCGTTTCGGCCAGATCATCGCCATTGGCGATGGCCTGCTGACAGATGTCCTGGACGAGTTGTTTGCCGGTTCCTTGAGTCACGGCTTCATGGGCCTCCACCACGGGCCCCAACCACTGGGTGATGCGTCCCAGCATCAGGTAGTTGCCGTGAATCTCTAAGTTGCGGCGCATGGCGTCGGGGAACACTTCCAACCCGGCGGTCAACTCGGCAAGAATTTCGGTGACGGCGCCGGTGGTGCGCAGCAGGTCGCGCAACGCGGCCCATTCGGTGTGCCAGCCACCATCGGCACGCTCTGCGGTATTGGCGATGACGCCGGTGTGCAGCGTGTTGAGATCCCCGGCTGCCACTTGGCCTGCGGTTTTCAATCGGATGGACAGTACCGGATTGTTTTTGTGCGGCATCGCTGAAGACCCACCTCGGCCGGGTGCAGTCGGTTCGGCCAGTTCGGCCTGTTCGGCTTGCACCGCCGTCAGGACGTCGTTGGCAAGTTTGGCGGCCGCGGCAACCACCTGGAATGCTGCTTGAGCAACCGTGAGCACCGGAATGCGGTTGGCATGCCACACCGAGGCTGCGACCAGACCAAGCCGTTCGGCTAGCAGGTCGCGCTGGCGGTTGACCAGCGACATCGGATCGGCTTCGGGTTGTTCGGCACGAAAATAATCCACCCACCAGGTCGAAGTGCCCACAGCACCGCCCCATTGCAGGGGCAGGTTGTGCAGTGTGGCCTCAAGGTGCTGGCCGGCGCTGCTCAATGCTTCAACCCACTGGGAGACCCGGTAGCCAAAACTAATCGGCTGAGCGTGCTGATCCAACGACCGTCCGATCATCACCGTTGTCGCATGCTGTTCGGCAAGGTTCATGAGCTGGCGCACAGAGGTTTTCAGTTGTTGCAGTGCATGATTGCCCACTCGGGCCGCCAGCAGCATCAACGCGGTATCGATAATGTCCTGGGAGGTGGCGCCTCGATGGACATAGACGGCCGCATCCGGATCGGCTTCGGCGACCTTGTCCCGCATGGCAGATAACAAGGGGATCAGGGCGTTGGCGCCGTCCGGGGTGGCATTGGCGATGGCCACCAGGTCGTAGTCGTCGATATCAGCTGCTGCCGCCACCGCACCGGTAATGGACTCGGGAGCCGTACCGAACTCTACTTGTGCTGCACACCAGGCCATTTCGACATCGAGCATTGCCTGAGCAAAGGCGGTATCTGAGGTGAGTTCTGCCGCGCGAGTCCCGGCCCAGACTGGGTTGAGCAAACCGAAATCGTACACGTGGGTGCATCCCTTTCTTACAATGGTCTCGACACAACGATACCCGCCCGACAAAACGGGCGGGTATCGAGTCAGTGAAACCTATGGTTTCGGATAGGTCATGCCAGGAAATTGGAAGAACACCGTTTCGTTGTCACCCTGAATGTGAATGTCCAGGATGAGGCGTTTGCCGTCACGCTTGGCGACCACGGTTTCTGCACGATCACCCAGGGCTGCGATCGTTGGATCGTTTTCAAGGCTCTCGGTGCCCGGGATATAAGCGCGAGTGTGGAGCTTATTCAGCAGTCCGCGAGCGAACACGACAACGTGAATAAACGGCGCTTTGCCCTCATCGGTCGGACCGGGCTCTACGGTGGTGAAACGATAGGTTCCGACGTTGTCGGTGGTGGCTCGGCCCCAGCCGGTGAACACGAAGGGATCGCGAAGCAGCGATCCGTCCTGGGTGGGGATGTTACCGTGTTCGTCGGCCTGCCAGATTTCTAACATCGCATCTGGAATCGGATCGCCAGCGCCGTCGTAAACGGTACCGGTGAGCTGGATAGCGCGTTCATCGCCGGGAGGAACGAGGTGCTGGCCGTTTTCAAACGGCAGGTGCACATTCTCGGCGGCGTTGAAGTACCCAAAGAATGGGCCAATGGTTT
>ERZ1032895.50-NODE-50-length-35749-cov-7.322323_pt1 | contig 35749 bp, 40 predicted proteins | sample MGYA00516687_ERZ1032895 | MGnify/ENA primary metagenome ERZ1032895 (study PRJEB33719, sample SAMN04261600) | wastewater metagenome | biome: rural village; feature: latrine urine exit; material: soil | place: El Salvador | collected 2013-01-14 ... | reverse complement strand
TGTGCGTTAACCCCGGTCCGGCTCACAGCGGCATCGAGCGCGGAGATAAGCCCGGACACCTGCGACAGCGCGACAGTGATCTCATCGCCACCACCCGCTGCGTGCGACGCCGCGTGCGATATAGGGGTTCGTGGGTCCGTCAGCCGCGCATCGTCAACGGTGACGTAATCCCCGGCATCCTGCTTCCCCGCCAAGCCATTATCCAGATCGCCCGTGGTCGCATAGGAGCCTGCGGGCTGCTTCCCGTCGAGAGCATTCTGGAGGCCGGCCACGTCACCGATCTGGTGACCGTGGGCGGTCGGGGCACGGGGATCCGTCAGCCGTGGGTCGCCCTCCGTGACGTAATCACCTGCGGGCTGTGCCCCGATATCTGCCGGGGTGAGCTCATCCGGCCCACCCATCGCATGGGTCGATACGTGACTGGCCGGGGTACGAGCATCAGAGAGTCGCGGATCGGTGTCGGTGACATAGTCTCCAGCCGCCTGCTTCCCTGCGAGTGCGGACTGCAACCCCGCCACAGTGCTGAGGGCCTGCGTGCCGGTGTGCGTAGCACGGTCCCTCAGCTGCTCGTCCGAGCTATTCGCCGTCGCGGCGACCTCGACCCCACCGAGCTTGACCCGCTCACCAGGGGCCATCGCCAGCCGGGCAGCACTGTCGGGCACATCATCCAGGTCGGTGATATCGCTTCCCGGCGAGGGCAGATTGTCAATCTCGGATGCGTCGTGCCGGTGGCCCGGCAGCGTCGAAAGAGGGATCTTCCCCTCCGGGTCAGTGACCCTCACTGTGCGTTCGGCCATCATTCTCCGATCAGGATTAGGTCGGGATTGTCGGGGTCCACGATCACGAGGTCACCGGACATGATGAGCAGGTCGGGATTGTCGGGGTCCACGATCATCGAGAGCCCCCCGCCCCCGCCGGTCTGGTCGACCGGGGCCCACCCTGCGCCGTCGAAACCGAGGACCTGCCCTGGGCCCGCGCCGGTGGTATCGACATCGGTCAGGGCACCGAGGGGGACGACCGGCCCAGGGTCACCCTTCGGGCCGGGCAGCCCGACCACCCTGAGCGGAGCCGTACGCGTGGCGCACTCCCCCGACCAGCCCGAGCGCCACTCGATCAGACCAGCAGCGACCACACGCCGAGGAGCGGGCTGCGCCACCCGGACCGCACGCAACGGCCAAATCTCATCCACCTGCCCGGCGGTGAGTGTCAGCACCCACAGGTCATGGTCACCGTCCACCCCAGACAGAGTCAGCGGGTGGGTTGCGGTCGCGGGACCGGTCCCTGCCGACCATTCCACCACCGGCGCAGACAATGTGCCCTCGACAGGGATCACCAGAGACGCGGGCTCACCCCGAGATAGAAGAACAGTCAACGGCGCTGGAGTTTCGCCGACGATCAGCGGCTGACAGGCGCTCACAGCCACCCCCGGTCGACGGGCCAGACCACATCAGCCGCTGTGTTGTCCCCCGCGGAAGAGCCCCACATAACAACCTTCCCGGAACCGGTGACCTCCAGCGAACGAGCGGCCCCTGCACCAAGCCAAACCCCCCGGGCGCCTAGACCCTTGGGGCGGAATGCGGTCGGCAGGGTCGCCAACGTGGCCCCGCCAGGGGCCTCGGTCACCAGCCCCCGGACGAGTAGGTACACCGCCCCCCCGATGCGCCGGACCTCCACCGTCCCCGTCGAGGTTGCTGGGGGGATGCTGACCCAGCCTGTGTCGCCGTCCACCACGACCCACCCACCTGCTGCGGGGGCTCTTTTCTGCCACACCCACGCACCCACCCCCGCGCCGTCAGTTGACCGGTATTCCGTGCCCACGGGTTCGGTCCCGGTGATCCGACCCTCAGTGGTCGAGGGAACATCCGGGCGGCCAGGGCCAACGATCGGGAAACCTGCGTCCTGCGCGGTGGTAAACACCTCCAATGACCCGGTGTCGGTGGCGATCGTGGCTGTCCCATCGCTGTTGTCTGTGACAGCGAGACCGAACTGGTCCCACGCGAGCTGACCGACCGCGTCACGGACCAGAACACCCGGCCCACCAGAAGGCAACGGCACCTGCTGAATAACATCGCCCGGGCCCGGGGTGAAGGGCGCGGCCCGCGCCAAATCCAGCGGCTCCGAGTCCGTGTGCGCGGTGGTGACATCCACTGTGAATGGCTGATAACGCAGAGCGTTCTCCGGCTCAAACGACACAGTCCATGTACCGGCGATCAACGCGATAGTGTCTCGCCCGTTCACGTCACGGATGAACCCGTCTTCACCGACCTGGAAGCGCCACGGCTGTTTCCGCACAAACGACGGGAAGTCATCATCGGTGATGCGTTTCACCCTCCACGCTGGGGTGAGCACGACCGTGACGTCTACTGCGCCTTTTGCTTCGGGCAGGAAGTCTGAGTCGGCTGGGGTGTCTGGGATTGCTTCGATGATCCGGCAGCGGATGTGTCCGGTGTCGCGGAGTGATTCTGGCAGTGGGAGGGTCATTGTGTGCCGCCGGCGGCTCGTCGGGGGGTCTCCCCGGCCACGAAATCTGCGTTACCCACTGACATTGCTAGGGATAGGAGTGTTGCCACGGCAGCGGTCACGGTCGCTGTCTCCCACGGCAACCCCAGCGCGGCCTCAGCATCGAGCAGGCGGTCACCGACCGCGACACCGAACACCGCCACCCAGACTTGAAGGAACGTTTTCAGGGAACGCTCGGCCGCGCCCCGCCAGAATGCTTTGGTCAGCATTACTTCCTCCGGAAATGCGAGTGCTGGGCGACCCGGACCGGGCCGGGGATGTCACACTCGACATCCAAAAACACCGACACCTCCGCGTCCCCGCCGGTGTGCCGGTTGGTGATCACTGCTTTCGCTTCGTGCCCCGCGTGCTGCTCGGGGGCAGTGCGGTGGGTCCATTCCCCGGTTCGGCGGTTGAGGACCGCCCACCGGGTTCGCAGCTTTGCCCCGGCGGGGGCGGTGATTTCGGCTTCGGCGCCCCAGTGGATGGGGCCGATCACGTCTGTCCCGATCGCGGGATGGTCCGGGCTGGCGGCCCATCTCCCGCCTGGGTGGTCGATGGTGAAGTGGTGTTCCACCAGGGTGGGCATGGGCTCCTCCTCGGGGGCCGATGGGGTGGCCGGGAGCGGCCAGGATGGTTTGCGGTGCCCTTGCGGCGGCCAGATCTGCGACGACGATGTGTCTTCCAAGTGGAGGTGGGGCCCGGTTGTTTTCCCGGTCAGGCCGACTTCGGCGATCTGGTCGCCAGCGCGGACACGGGCACCGCCATGAGCGGTGCGAGAGCCCCTCTTGAGGTGGCAGTAGCGGTAGAAACGGCCGTTGTCACCCCTGAGGACCGACATCAGCCCGAGGTCCCCGCCGTCATACACCAGCACCGTGCCGTCAGCCACCGCGAAAACCGGGTCACCGACTTTCGTGATGATCCGCCCGTCGGCGTCCACGCGGTTCCAGTCGTCTCCGGTGTGGATGCCTTCGCCGTTGCGGTCGCGGTCGGTGGACCAGTGGCGGCCGCGTGCCCCGTAGGGGGTGGTGACGGTCCCGCCACGGATCGGCTTCCCATCCCATCCGCTGTCAGTTTGAGGGGGTGTCGAATCTGATAGTGGTCGCCCGGCGGCAAGCCAGCGACGCAGCGGGCCGCCTGCGCAGCTCGTGCTCATGTAGTCGCCGTGCTGCCGCCACGACAGCGTACGGCCCATGAGTCGGTCGGCCTCGCCCTTGAGCCACGCCAAAGCTCGGAGGGCTTCCTGCGAGGGCTCCTGATTTCCACCGATGGCGACCTGCACACCGATGCCTTCGGTGTTGCCCTTACTCCCGGCGTGCGCGCCGACCTCGTCCCAGCCGCGCATCTGGTAGATATCCCCGGCTTGTGAAATAACGAATGAGTAACCCCCATCTCTCCAGCCGTTTCCGTCCATGTGGAAGTCCTGGATGGCCTTGGGAATCGCTGAGCCGGTGCGGGTGATCGGGTGTGTGCCGTCATAGTGGACGACAAAGGCGCGCCTTCGGGATCGGGCGACCCTGCTGCTACTGCGTGCGGGCCGGGCGCCCCACTCAGATCTTGGGATGATACGCATGCCTACCTCCGCTGTTGAGTTTTCAAACAACTTTGCTGTGTGTTCAGGCCGCCGCGGCGGCCAGCTCTCGGGGGCCTCCCGAACCCCCCACCGGGTGCAGTGATGCTCGGTTCAGCGCTGCTCGGGCCGCGGCAACCCCTACTGCCAGACGGTCAGCCGTTGAGGCGTCGTGGGCGCAGGGCAGGCCACGGTCGTATCCGCGGTCGTCGCAGAGCCCACAGGCAGCAATCTCGGCGCCCCGGAGTCTGGCGCGATCTTTTGCTTGGGCGGAGGCTGCGGCGCTGCGAGCACGCGCCGCCTCTGCTTGAGCCTGCTCGTGGGCCAGGCGGGCATCCCGGCACCCGCGGCATGCCGGTGGGTCGGTGTCTTGCTGGTGGGTGGGGCAGCGATCAGCGCGGACAGGGCCAGCAGATGGCGCTGGGTTTGTCGTTGCCGTTTTGGTTTGGGTGGGGGGTGTCTCCACCGGAGTGGGTGATGGTGTGCGCTCGCCCGCGTCCCCCCCGGTTCTTTGGGGGTTCAATGAGGGTTTGGGTGACCTGGGGGTCGCCCCCGGGGTGACATCTGGTGTCACCCCTCCCCCGACATCTGGTGTCACCCCCGACAAATTGTCACCCCCGACAGGATGTCGGGGATGTGTGGTGAATCGCTCTACGTTGATCCGGTAGAGATTCGAAGTTCCCGCCCGGTGCTGGATCGTCAAGACCCCATCGGATTCGAGCCCAGCAATCACACGCTGAACATGTCTCTCGGAGCAGCGGGCGCGCGCGGCGACAGTGGGCACAGAAGGCCAGCACACACCCGCATCGTTGGCCTGATCGGCAAGGGCCAGCAGCACCAGCAGCGTGGTTTTGTCGTACTGCCCAGAATCCCAGATCGCGGTGAGAAGACGGTTGCTCACAGGGCACCCCCGGCGGGGGTGGCGGGGTTCATCGCACCCGGGGTGGTCGCGGGGCATAGGAGTAATTGGGTATCGTCGGACATAGCCGCGACTCCTTCGGTCTATTCGAAGTTGAGTGTGGTTAGGCCCCGGTTGAGCGTTGGTAGCGCTCTGCTGGGGCCGTTCAGTTGTGGGGCCACTCTACAGCAGGCCCGGCACGCGGTCTTCTAACAGGCTTCTAACCAAACCAAAACTAGAAGTTACGATCAGGACACGGGCGGGGGCATCACCGGACGCCCCGAATCCGGATCCACCGCACCCGGATGATTAGCCCCCAAATGCTGCGTAAGCTCGTCTACCCGGCCCCGCAAACACTCCAAAGTGTCCTCGATCTTCGCGTTCGCCACCGCGTTCTCCTCAGCCAACTTCACCAGCTGATCGTGAGGGGAATGGCCACCATTCCCATCAGACTGAGTGTTGGCGACCGCCCGCTTGGCGTCAGCCTCGATCCGCGCCAGGCGGGGCTTGATCGCTTTCGCCCACAGCCACGACAGTCCCCCGACCACGGCCCCGACCCAGACCAGGGTCTCCCAGATCTGACGGCCGGTCACCTGGTCCAGCCACTCGGGCGGCATCAGCGACGCTCCCACATCATCTGGCCCAGCTCAGACAGGCCTTGCCCGTGAGCGCCCTCCCAGAACGCATTGCCGTTCTGCTGGGTGCTGTACATGTCGCCGTGGGTGCCGTGCCACAGGACCAGCCCGTCCAGTGCCCCTTCGTCCCACGCCTCGAACGTGACCCGGCCCGCGTTGCGGTTGGCCTCGTAGGCCCCGGCGGTGGATGACCCGTCAGCGGTCCACCCAAACTCTCCCACCACCACCGGCCAGCCCATCGCTTTGTGGTCTTTCACCCACTGGATGAAGCTCGCGCGGGAGAGTTGCCACTTGGCCCACCCATAGGTGTGCGGGCTGTAAACCGCGTGGCCCACATCGCGCAACTGCGGCGCCAAATCTCTGAAGTAGGCGTTGCCCCGGTACTCCGGCCCCACGTCTTGGCCCGCCACCGGGGGGTCGATCACAATCATGTTCTCCGCGCCCTCGCCCCGGATCGTGTCGATCATGCGCTGGTGGTAACGCACCCAGTCGCCGTTGGCTTCTTTTGGTTCGTTGGCGAGGTTGAACCACACGTGCGGGTTGCCCTGGTATCTCTGCGCGTAGCGGCGCCACTGCGCCTCGGTCGCGCCCTCGCTGTAGGAGAACCACTCACGGTCGCTGTTGTCTCTGCTGACGATCTGCACGACGATCCCCTGCTGGGTCATCTCGCGGACGATTGCGTCGATATTGGCCTCAGAGCGGGTTTGTGGCATGTGCTCCGGGGCATACGTGCAGGGTTTGACGGTGTTCCACCCCCACCCCCTCAGCGCTGGCAGAGCCCGATAGTCGGGTAGGCGACCGCGCCAGTCGAAGGCCTGCTCGATCCCCACCCCGGTCCCGACCGCGCGGAACCGTTTTCCGTCGGGTCCAAAAATGTTGCCGTCACGGACAGTGAAGGCCCCGGTGGGAGCCGTGGGTGGGTCAGGTTTGGGTGTGGGTTCGACGGTCTCGGCAGGAACAACGATCTCGGCTGATTCCTGCCCGAACCGAACCACAAAACGCGCCTCCATCGACAGCGGCACCTCGGTGAACTCGAACCCGCCAGAGGTGCCGATGTCCGCTGGGGCAGTCCACTGCCCGCCATCGGCGTAGATCGTGACCGCTGCCGTCACGGGGTGGGCGGCCTCCCACCTAACCCGCACGCGGTCCCCGGGAACTCTCGACGCGGTGAGGGCGGTGAACACTCCCTCGCGGTCCTCGTCCTCGTCCTCTTCTTCACCGCGGTCAGTGCCGTTGCTGGAACCGGAGCCTCCTCCACCGTTCCAGCTATCTAGCACTCTCAACCGGCCCCATGGGATCCTCGCCAGGTCGTAGTAATCCCAACGAAGGCCAAGTTCTGCGTAGGCGCTGAGGTCCCCACCAGGCTGACGCTCAAACATAAACGCCGCCCGTGCCCCACCGTTATCGATCAAATACGCGCCATGGGATTGCAGCGTACGGGCGATAACCTTCTCCGCCTCGGTAATCCCCGAGATTGCTTCCACATTGATGGCGGGGTCAAGCTGGAAACGGGCCCCCTGCCAGATCGGGTGCGTGACACCCGGAGACGCGGTGCCCATATGCCCATCAGTTTTCGTGGCGGGGAACATGAAGTCGGCCCGGTCACCGCCGGCGGTGGCGTCCGAGCTGAACTGCAACGCATGCCCCAGCCCCGTCCCAGCCCTCGCAGCCGCCTGCAGATCGGCCAGCCGGATCGTGCCACCGAAATTACTGAGGCCCGAGCCAGTGATGTCATCGCGGCCGTCCCCGTCAATATCGGACACCCCGCCCCACGTGGCACGCCACCCGGCGGTCACCCGCCGCGCCTGCCACAGATGAAAAACCTTCCCCGAGGCGGGGTCGGCAATAATCAGCCAGGAGTCTTCGTGGCCGGTGAACGGAACAATCCTGTCCAGTGCATCCGATGGGATCGGGACCTGGTAGCCGGCGAAAGGGTTGGGGCCCCAGTCGGTGCGGTCCACCTGGACACTAAAACGCGGCGTCGACGATGTGATCGCATCGGCATACACGATCGCGTTACCGTAGTCGTCCAGATTGGCGACGTGCTGCCCCTGCGACAGATACCCGGCCCACCTCCCCGATTGCTCGTGCAGATCCGGGTCTGCGGGAATCGGGTCCCACAGCCAATCAGCCGCGTCGAGGTAAGGCCGCTCCCCTGGGGGATAGGGCTCGGGGTCGGGTTCCGGTTCTGGTTCCGGTTCGGGGGTGGGATCCGGGTCGGGTGGGGTCGGTGGAGACACCGGAGGCTCCGGGACGGGCTTCCCGAGCTCGGCGATCACCCGATCCGCTTCCGCCGAAACATGCGCCCTGATCGAATCAAGAATCGGGCCAAAATCGATATGCATGGGGCAAGTCCTTAGTCTCGTTTTTCCCAGCCGCTGGGGTGCTCTTCCAGCGACCACACGTTCCCGTCGAGAGTGCTGAGATAGGCCACCCCACCGAATGAGGCACACTCCCCCACGCCATAGGCGTCATGCGCCCCTGTGGGGCGAACCCATTCAGGGCACCCACCGCTACCGGTTTTCAGTCGCCAACCCGAGGTGCCCGGCTCCCAAACGTTCCCGCTGATCAGCGACACCCAAGTCTTCCCGAGGTGGGTGACTTCCCACCCCCCGGCGTATGCATTATGCGCGCCACCAGGAGCCCGCCAGGCATCTCCCTCACACACCCCTTCGGCGGTGAGGACCGACTGGTTCAGCTCCGCGAGGTTGGCCTCTGCGTTGGCGAGCACTGCTCTCCGCTCAGCTTCCCGATCAACGTCAAAACGCAGTTGGGCAAAGTCTTCAGGAGACATCGCTTTGAGATTCTCGGAGGTAATCTGCACGCTCATTTTGTATATCTCACCTCGATCCAGTGATCGGCCATATTGTCCGACAACTTCCCGTAGAACTGCCGCGACGTGTTCGTGGTGGAGAAGGCGAATCCGCGGCGTACACCGCTCTGCCAATCTGCGAACTCCTGCGGGATAATCGAGATTTCGCGGGCCGCTCCCATCGTCCACCCCGATGTGTTGACCATGTGGGGGGTCGATGGTGATGACGCTGGCATGCCGGTCTCGCCGTGCCAGCACCACGACCCGGTGCCGACGTTCTCGCCCCAGTGGGTGAACCGAGAACGCAATTTGATGCTGTGGATCGTGGCCCCCGCCAGCGCGGAGGTCATCGACGGGAAGAAGAACACCGTCTCGCGGTTCCACGACGACCACTGCCCCTGCGCTAGCGGGCTGGACGTGTCCTGCGCTCCACCGCGAATATATGTCCGGTAACCGGTCGCGGTGAACCGCGTCGTGTACTCCTGCTCGATGGTCTGGTCACCCCCACCACCACCGGCCAGGTAGGGATGGCCCCGATTAGTGAACCGGGTGCCCCAGTCCTCGACCCACATCGTGGTTCGGTCGAGCGGCGCGGAGACCCGCACCCACCCCGTCCCCGCGGCTTGGTTGGCTAGCGTCAGCGTGGCACGCAGCGGCACCATCGGCCCGCCCGGGTCCCACGATGTGAGGTCGATCCAATACTCCATCCCAGGCAGTGCGCGGAATCCGCCGAAGGGCCCGATGATGGACTCCTTGACAGCGCTGGCCCCCCAGTTGTTTCCCGGCCACGACCCGTCGACGGTGCGGTGGAGCTGGAGGAAGGGGACCCCGGTCGCGTTCTGTGTCGAGCAGATCACCGACGAGGTGCAGAGCTTGTAGACCCGTCCCGGGGCTAGGGACGCCTCCAACCCCAGCACAGAATCTCTCCCGGTCAGCTCGCGGGAATACCCCCCGAAAAAGATGCCGTAGGAGACGATCCCGCGCGGCCCGTCCATCGGCTGCGCAGTGATGGGCCGCCCCCCCAGAAAGAGTTGGTCGGCTGAGATGGTGCGTGCCGACACGCCACCGCTGGAGTCGATCGAGACGATGTTGTCACCGGTCCCCAACTGCAAATATCTGTTCTCGTCAGGACCCAGCGCGATGAGAGTCAGCGGTGTGCCTTCCGGTCCTCCGTCGTTGTCGATCACCCGAAACCCGAAACTGTCCATGATCGCGTAGAGACCGGTGGCTGGATCGACCTCGGTACGAATCACCTGAGCAGTGATCATGGCGGCTGCCAGCTTCTGCACCACCGCCTCGTTGATGACAGCGCCCTCGGTCACCGTGAGGTTCTCGACTCGGACCTTGATGATGTCTGCCAGAGCGGCAGCAAAGTGCTCGGCGGTCAGCGAGTCGGCATACAGTGCCTCATAGAACCCAATATCGGCCACGATCTGGTTCACGACCGCGACATCGATATGACTGACTGACGCGACCAACTTGTTCACCGATAGTGAATCGATGTAGGCATCGCCAATCTTTTGCGGCTGCCACTCCGCGCCGTCCCATCGCCACGACGCGATGGTGACGCGGGTCGTGGCGGAGTCCCACTGGTTCCAGATATCCCCCACGATCAGCGGCAGCCCTGTCAGCGGATGAACCGACCCGGACGCGGCGACTATGTCGGAGATGATCGAGTTGCGGCCATTCGCGGCAGTCATCGCTGTCGTCGCGGTGGACTGAGCGGCATCAGCGGCAGCCTGTGCATCAGCCGTTTTATTTTGCCACTCGGACCATGTCGCATCCCCATCGGGAGGTCTGTACTGCCCTACCGACAGGCGGGTATACACGTCGCCGTTTTGAGTGTAGAGCTCCTGCGTGATCGGCCCCCCGGAGGAATCCCCCCAATGCGAGAACGTGTGCAGTGTCGCGAAACTACCGCTCCCCGGCCACCCCAGGGAGGCGCGCCGTTTCAGCTCCCACACATGCTGCCGCGGATAATTCGCGGCGTACCACACGGGCGGGTCGTCGTCCGTGCGGCGACCGTCACGGACCCGGTTGTTGTCCAGCGCCTCCTGTGCCGACGACGCGGCAGCAGACGCCGCAGCAGACGCCGCCTCAGCCTCACTCTGAGCCGCCGACGCGGCAGCAGCCGCCTCAGTGATCCGCGAGTCCGTGACCGCGACCCACCCAGACCCCGTCCACTGGTGCGGCTGCCCCGTACCCGTCTCGATCCACAACGCATCCGGGTCACCCGGAGGCGGGGAGGGGGAGAAGAGCACATGCTTTTTACCGGCGGCAGCAGCGGCATCGTCAGCGGCCTGCGCGGCGTCACTAGCGGCCTGCGAGGCCTCACTAGCGGCCTGCGAGGCCTCGGACTGCGCAGCGGCAGCATCAGCAGCAGCCTGCGAGGCCGTGCTCTGCGCGGTCGACGCGGCAGTGCCCGCCGCTACCGCCTCATTCCATGCGCCCTGCGCTTCTAGCGAAGCAGTCGACGCCAAGCCCACAGCGTCTGCCGCATCGGAACGAGCCTGAGCCGCATCTGCTTGGGCGGCAGCGATATCGCCCTTAGCGCTATCGATATCGGCTTGGGCATCGGCGATGACCTGCTCGGCCTGCTCCAGGTCGTGGCTCAACGTCTCGGTAATTTTGGGCACGTCCCGCACCGACCAGGTGGTGTAGGACGGGCCAGGCATGACCCCCCCGCTAGGGTCGGGCACCCACTCGGGCCCTGCCCACACGATGTCACCGTTGTCGCCTAGATGTTTGACACCTGCGGGCCCGGTCGCAAGATTCGCGATCCCCTCCCGCTGCCCGGCAATAATTTTGGCGAGCCTCTTCGATGGGTCCTGATGCAAATCAACACGAGAAACCATCCTCTAGCCGACCCTTTCCTCAGGCTGGAATTCGACCTTGACTGACTCAGAGTCCAGCGACCCGGACCGGGAAACGATCCTCATCCGGTACTCGCCCCGCCCCACATACAGGAACCCGTCGGGGACACGCACGACCATTTCGTCCCCGGTGTTCCAGGTGTGGAGCGGCATCAGATCCCCGCCAGCCGGGAGCGTGACCTGCATCTGCACCACCTGGCGGGGCTGGATCAGCCCCCGCCCGCGGGCCTTCAGCAAATGGGTGGAGGACTCTTCGACCTGCCCGTCAGAGACGATGGTCTCCAGCCACGGGACATGCTCTTGCGGGGCCCGGTCCACCACAGTCACCACGGTGGTCTCGCCCTCCCCCGCGCCCGACCCGTAGGCCCTCGCGAGCCTCGACGACTGCGAAGAAACCATCGGCTCAGCCACCCGCGCTTTCGGGGCAGTCAGGTCGACAGAGAACACCCGCTCTTGGGCGATTTCTGGCATGCCCTCGGTGCCGTGGTGCATCGCCCACCGCATCCTGGTCCCAGGCTCGACCCATTCGGGCCGGAAGACAATATCGGGCCCGTTGATGACCTCGGTGATTTCCCGCAGCAGCTTCCCAGCGAAAATGTTGGAGATGTTTGAGCCCTGGTAGTTACGGACTCTTCCGGTGCCGGTCTCTCGGGGTGAGGCATAACGGATCGGGAACCACCCGTTAGGTCGGTCCTGGATTGCTCGGACGACATCCTGGGCGATTGTTCCCAGTGACCCACCGGTGAGCGTGAGCGTGGACTCTGCTAGCTCAGCGCCTTGGCCTTCGGAGAAGTCTCGGGCTGTCGCGGCCCGGTAGTCGAGTAGGTCCCACAGCCCCCCGAATCGGACCAGGACCGAGTCGATGTCACCGGTAGGGTCGTCGAGGATTGGGCCAGCGACCACGGGGTGGCCGTCCCAGCACACCAGGACGCTCCCGGACCACGCGGTCCGCCACCACGGGTCAAACCCGACCATGTCGCGGGTGGGGACGCTGATCTCGCCGCTGGTGGCGTCGTTGAGGGGCCCGTCGACCCAGGTGCCCCCGATAATGCGCATTCGTGGGCCGACTTGCCCGGTGAGTGTCTCCACCAGATGCGCTGACCAACCCACGGGTCCTCCTTCTTATTCAGCGACTGCGACGTCTTTGACGCCAACAAAATTTCCTTCTTCCAAGTCCGGGCCGCCTCCGAAATAGATCGGGTCTGCGCCCACCCCAGTCCACCGACGCTCGACCCGCACCGTGTGTGCGCCCTCGCTGACGTGGACATAGTGGATGGTGTGATTCGACACCGCCCGGAACCGGTTGAACGCGATCTCAAACGACCTCAGGTGCACGTTGTCCAAAAACACCCTGTACGCCATCGCCCCGACTGCGAGCTTGCGGGCGTCGCTATCCGCCAGCCCGTAATCGACCAGCCCATGGATCGACTGGTGGATCACGATGTCAACGATCCGGTCGGTGGAAGTGGAAAAATTCACTGAGGTGAGTGTCGACCACGACGTCGATTTCGATACCGGGCCCCCGAAAATGTGGATCCAGGGCTGACCCAGCCACCCCATCGAGGTGCCATAGGGCAACGCGAAATTCCGGTTCACTTTCCGAGTCGCCTGCGATGTCGCTGTCGCGCCCGCTGGGAGAACCATTTTGTCGATCACGATCACCGAGGACTCGTTCACCGCACCCTCAGCCGCGACCCGGACCGCGCCCTCGCTGTCGACATAGATCACATCAGTGCGGGCGACCGATGGCTGGGTGACCAGTGAGGTTGTCCCCGAACCCCACGTCAGCACTACCGCACCTGCCCCGACCAGCAACACTCCGACACCGGCGGCGTACGCGTAGGACCGATCCGCGCGCCCCGACACCCGCCCGCCCTTGATAACCGGGTTCGACCCGGCGTTGGTGTAGAGCGCGTCCAGGAAACGCCGGAAATCTTCTGGGCTGGTTTTCCCCAGCGACGTTTCGTTACCGGAATAGCCGACCTGCCCCATCAGTGCTCCTTGCTAGAGGTAGGTGGAGCGAAGCTCTAGGACCGCTGAACCGGCCCCGCCTGACACTGGCTCCACGCTGAAAGACACCACCCCGCCCGGGGCGACCCCGCCCCATACCGGGTCGGTCACTGCCCACGACTGGTCCACCCCGCCAATCGATAGCGACCCACCGAAATCGATCGTCGCTGGGGATGCGGGCCAGATAGTCCCCCGGTACGTGACCCGCGCGCCGGTCGACAGCGCCACCGACACCCCTGATGGGAAGTTCCCACTCACCACCACTACGGGGTAGGCCACAGCGTTTCCGTGGTTTGTGACCGGGACCGCGACTTGGGACGATCCCACCGACCACTCCAGGAAACCGGTGGTGACACCGGCGCCGTTATCGAAAAGGGGCCACTCCAGGCCCGCGTCCAGCCCCGCTGGGGATGTTGTTGACAGTTGCGGTTCAGCGCGTAGGTACGGGTCGGGGGCAAACAGTGGGATCTCGAACCGGACCCGCCCGAACCGGAAATCTGTTTCGATCCTGGGGGGGCCGTCTGGCTCGACCCCTTCAGCGGTTAAGGGCCCGGTCCCGTTATCGTGGACCAGTGTGCCTTTGGTCCCGGTCCCGATCGTGTCAGACAGGAACAGCCCAGACAGCATCCGTTCAAACTGTTCGGTTTGGGCCTGGTCGGGGCAGTGGGCCAACCCGCCCAGAGTTAGTTTGCGGCCGCTACGCAGCGTTCGCGCGGTGAACGTCCCGTCACCGATCAGCTCATCCCGATCGGCAACAATATCCACCCCGCCATACCACCCGGTAACAGCGGTGAGGACCCGGTCACTCCCCCCGGCCACATCCAAAAAGACCACACGCCCCGCGCCATCATCGAGCCGCGCCCACCGGTTTTCAGCCACGGAATCTTCCCAGATCAGCGATCAGCCTGAACGCGAAATCCTCATACTGTCGGGCAGGGTCCTCATTGACCAGCACAGGCGCGTAGGTCACGTTCAACCCGCCCCCCAGCGCGGCCTTAGTGTCGTCATAGTCGAGCACAGTCTCCCCTCCCCGGAACCGGACCAGCTCGGGGCCTTCCTCACCCACCAGGTGCCATCCGGGAGCCGCCCACGTGGTGCCCCCGGCATACCCGCCCAGGGGCATGTCGCGGGAATCAAAAAGAACATGGGGGTGATCCATGTGGTTTTGGGTGTAAGAGCCACGGTCAGCCATGGCCCGCCAGCCCTCAGAGGCGCGTGCAGCGGTGATGATCCGCTGCCACCAGATCACGTTCGACACACCGAACCTGGACCGGTTGCCCCAGGTGTAATTCGCGATGAAGTCACCGGCTGATTTGTTGGGCACCATGAAATCTACTGCCCGACGGGTGACGTGTTCCCCGTCCCCCCGGTAGCCGCCGACAGAAGAGACACGGTGTCCTGCGTTGAGTGCTGCCTGGTAGATGTTGGCGGCCTTGGCGTAGGTGTTTGTGGTCACCCCCGACAGGCCGGGGACTGTTCCCGCGCGGCCGTCTTGGAACGGGACCGCGACCCCGTCATCGGTCCCGGCGGGGATAAGGCCCTTGATTTTCTCCACCGCAGAATCGAGAAGTTTCGTGCCCATGCCCTTCGCGGCCTCCGCGAACGCCCCCTCGCCGGGGATGGACTCGATCAGTTTCCTGACTGGCGCTGCGAGACGGTCAGTGACCCACCCCAGCGCAGCCGAAAGGAACCCGCCACCGCCGGACTCTTCATTCCCGGCTGACCCCATGTGCGCACCCCCAAGAATCTCGAAGTGCAAGTGCGCCCCGCCCGGTCCACGGGGCCGGACATTGCCCGAGTATCCGATGCGTCCGATGAGTTCCCCGGCCCGCACCATCTGCCCGACCGCGACATTGATCGCCGACAGGTGCGCATACAGCGACTGTCCCGGATCATGATTGACCCGGATGCGGTTGCCGTAGGAGGTGTTGGCGTACATGACCTGAGCGACCCGCCCAGACTTCCACGCATACACCGGAGACCCGGTGCCGTACCCCATATCCGCCGCGTACTGCGCGTTGTAGTACGGCATGCGATGCGGACGGACCGGGCCGGGAGTCGGGAGCACGCCGCCACGGAAGAACCCTGGAAGGTTCTTGCCAGTGATGATGTTGTTCAGCAGTTCTTGGTGTTTTTTGGATTGTTCGCGGGGGATCACCATCTCCCCGGATGCGACTGTGGCGACCGGTACCCCGCGGCGGTCGATGACGACCATGTCGTCGCCATAGCCAGTTCCTGGGCCCGGGAGTATGCCGCCGTCCCACAGCGGGACTGTGCCCCTACCTGTGGTCGGGGCACCACCGCCGCCGCCGCTGGTTGACGCAAACGACGGCACCGTCAAGGGTTTCACCTTGAGGGTGTCAGGAAGCTTCAGCAGCCCGACCAGGTCGTTCCAGCCCTTGATGATGCCCTTGTTGATGACAGTCTCGATCACAAACCGGACCGGGGCTGCCGCGACAGCTTTCAGCCCGTCCCAGATCCGGCCGATACCGTCCACGATGCTCCGGAAGATGCGCTGCGCACCGTCACCGAAGAGCTCGATCCCGCGGGTGATCCAGTCCCAGGCCGCCCGGGCGACTGCTTTGATGACCTCCCATGCCGCATCCCACACGGTTTGGATCACCTTCAGGATTCCACGGATGATGCTCAGAACCAGACCGATTGCTGTCTGAACAATATTTTTGATTTGGTCCCAGATCGCCGACCCGATCTGTTTGATCGCTTCCCACGCTCCGGACCAGTCCCCGCGGATGACCGCCATGACCAGCCGGATGATCCCGGAGATGATGTCCATGGTGTTGCCGATAGTGCGGGCGATGAAAGCAAAAACGACCTGGACGACAGGCATGAGCGCATTGATCGCGCCCACGAAGAGCACCCCGAGGACATTGATGATCACCTCGAGGACGGGCGCGAGGACGGTGGAGATCACCTCAGCCACTGTCGCGATCACTCTCGCCAGCGGGGGCAGCAGCGCCCGCACGAGGGTGACGAGGATCGGTGCCAGCTGTGACACCAGCGCAGTGATCACTGGGTCCAGCGCCGCCACCAGTGTGCCGAGCACTGACGCGACCGCTCCCAGCAACAAGCTCAGGGGAGGCAGCAAGACCCGCACCAGCTCCACAAAAACCGGTGCCAGCTGTGACACCAGCATCGTAACCAGGGGTAGTATCGCGGCTGCGACCTGAGCGATGATCGGCACCAGGGTCGCGAATAGGTTAGCCAGGCCCGGCAGCAACGCGGTGGCGAGGTCCCCGATGACCGGTGCGAGTTTCCCCAGCGCATCCGACAGTGGCCCGGCCAGGACCCGACCGACTTCCATAACCACCGGGAGCAGTGACACTAGCGCCTGCCCCAGGGCCCCGGCGATAACTTCCGCGAGCTGCCCAAACGCCTGGACTAGAGGCCCCAAAACTTCCCCGACGGTTTTGCCGAAGGCCCGCATATCGGCCTGACCGCCACCGAAAACTTCACCCAGAGCGGACTTCAAAAGCCCCAAAGGGCCGGTAAGCAAGGGCAGGACCTGCCCGAACGATTGGGCGACAGCATCCATCCCGCCAAAACCGTCAATGAAACCGGCCGCCGCATCGCTCAGCCCATCCAGGATGGGGCGCAGTGTCCCCCCAAGCCCACCGATACCGTCAACGATCCGTCCGAATGCGGACCCCACCGCTTCCCCGGCGCGGGTCGCGACCGGGGCGAACTTGTCGATACCGTCGGTGATCGACCCGAACACCTCAGGGAGCCGTTGGAAGGCCGGTTCGAGGAACGCCGCACCCAGCCTTCCCCACGCGGCCTGCATGTTCGCCAGCGAACCCCGAAAAGTTTGCCCGGCCTTCAGCGCGGCCCCGCCGATGTTGTCGTTGATGACCCTAAAAAAGGTTGCGGAGTCGACCTCTCCTGCCGACACCATGTCTCGCAGCGCAGACGCTGATACGCCGAGCTCTTCTTGGAGCCACTGATAGATGGGGATACCGCGGTCAGCGAGCTGGTTCAGCTCCGAGGTGTACGCGCGCTGTCCTGTCTGCACTTTTCCGAAAATACTGCCCATCTCGTTCATGGAGACCCCCGCGATGGTCGCGGCGTCACCAGTCAGGGTCAAATATTTTTGCAGTTCTCTGCCGGGCTCGACGCCTGCCGCGACAGCGGTCGCTGCCATGGTGGCCGCATCCCCGAGCCCGAAAGCGGTCCCTTTCACTGACGCGAGTGCGTCGCCCATGATCTTCTCGACGTTCTCAGCCGAGTGCCCGAGCCCGCCGAGTTTCGCGGTCGCATCATCAATCGCAGTCAACCGGTCAAAACCACGGGAGAACGCCCCGGTGAACGCGCCCGCAGCTTTCTTGGCGATACCGGTGATTGCGTTGACTGCGAGACCGGACAGGAACGTCGCACGAAAGAGCGACCCGGACCGCTCCCCTCCGGCGGACGCCTCTTGGGCTACTGCATCAGTGAACTGTTTCCCGGCGTTTGTCCCGTCGCGGCCTAGCAGGCCAGCAAGCCCGGAGAATGCCTGCCGGGCACGGCCCACAATCCCTGACCCGAGTGCTTTCCCGGCCTCGACCGCTGCCGATGCGGCCTTGGCCACTACTGGCGCAAACGGCGCAAACGGCGCGATGAGTGCCCGCGCGCGAGTGACAACGCCTTGCCCGAACACGGTCGCTGCCTCTACCGCCCGTGTCCTCGCACGGCCCACCGCCTGCACGAACGGGTCAATCCGGGCACCGATCGCTCTCACCCTGGAGCCGACCGCGTCACTGAACGCAGCAGCGGCCTCCGCGGCCCGGGCGCGGGCCTTGCTGGCCATCTCCCGGAACGGGTCGAGGCGTACGCTGATCGCCTGTCCGGCGGCGGACAGCCGGTCACTGAGCGCCGCCCCGGCTGCTACAGCGACAGACCGTGCGCGGTCTGCGATGCCGGACAGTGCGTTGGTGACCGGGAGTGCGATAGTGGCAAGGTTTCGGCCCACTTCAGCTGCGGCGGCCCGCGCCTGGCCTCCGAGCCCTTTGAAGGGCTCACCGAGCTGTCGTAGTGGGTCGGTGATGCGGGCGAACGCAGCGGTTGCCTCGGCCCCCACTGTTTTTGCTGCGGCTGCGAGCCCTTGGAAAGGGTTCCCCGCGAACGCCGATTTGAGCCTAGCGCCCACCGACGTGGCGGCTTGCCCTGCGCTCTCGGTTGCGGCTTTTAGTGCCTTCTGTGCATCTTCCAGCCCCCCGACCGCGAGCCTGGTTTTCTCGGTCGCAGTTGCGTGGCGGGTGCGGGCGGTGGCGACCCGGTCTTCAGCCGCCAGAATCTGGGACGCCTGCGCGTTGCCTTTGGCCCGGACCTCGTCGAGTTTCGCTTCAGCGATCTCCACTTTCCGTGCTGCTGCGGCTTCGGTGTCACGAGCAGCCCGAACCTTGGTAGTTGAAGACTGAACGGTTCTGGCGAGGGCTTGCTGATCTTTCTCAGCAGTTTTGGTCGCACCACGAGAAGACCCAGAAAACGCGGAAGCAAACGCTGCACCACCGGACTTGCCGATATTCGCGAATGCCTGACTGAGCCCGCGGGACTGCCTGATGATGTCCCGACCCAGGCCCTCTGTACTGAGGGCAACCGAGAGATAGGCCGTTCCCAGTTCAAAAGATTCAGAAGACAACTCACACCCCTCGGTGGCTAGCTTGATCTAATACTTCGGCCGGAATCGGGGACGGGCACAGCAGCAAAGCCGCTGCAATGCAATCGCAACTCTTAGCCGGCCATCCGCTTGAACAGCTCCCGCGGTGTCACCACAATCTCTTTCGGGCCCGCAGGCTTCACCCACGGCGGACGCGGGACCGGCTCCACCTTCCCCGGGGCCCGGAACTTGTCCGCCACCCCCACCTGGACCCCGGCCTCCAAACGCTTCAAGATCGCATCCAGCAACTCAACGGCCGTCGCCAACAGCTCGGTGTCGTTGCTCCACACCCGGCGCTGCTCCCGGTCGCGAACAAACCCAGCCAGATCCTCCAGGTCTGGGTGATCTAACTCAGCTACGTCACCCACTGGGAGCCCAGCCACCGCAGCGAGTTGATACAGCCCTACTAGGGCAGGGCTTTTCCCACCTCGACCTGCTTATAGGTAGGTTCCTCAATCGAGTCCCGCCACGCCTCAAACACCTGGTCCTCCAGCGGGCCAAGAGCAGGCGACTCTGGCCGCTTACCGTTCGCCCCCGGGCGCCCCAGCGAATGCCACACCAGCCACATCGACTCATCAATGTTCTTCTGGTCCAGGCGCCCAAACTTCGCCTCGAACACCCGCAGCGTTTTGAACCTGTTCGGGTTGATGAACTCCGACTGTGTGCCATTCTCATAGATGACCCCGACCAGCGATTTCTTTTCCGGCGCGTCCACGGTGGCCGCGCCCGCCTTGGTCTGGTTGAGGATCTGGTCTTCAAGCGCGTCCAGTTCAGCGTCAGCGTCAGCAACCACTTGGGCGATATCCAGCTCTTGGTCTTCCACGGTTCCCTCTCATCGCGCCACGGTTTTCGGTTTGAGGTTGGGGCGGGGAGGACCGTGGCGAAACCACCCGCCCCAACCCGTTTTGTTAGTTACCGAAGGCTGGGTCGTTGGTGTCGAGGAACACCGATTTCTTCCCGCCGCCTGGCGCGACCGCCGACCACTCATTCGGAAGGTTCACCGCGTTATTGCGCACAAACGAGAACTGGGTTTCGGCAGTGTTTTCCGCGCGACGGAACCCCACCCGGTATTGGAGTTCGCCGTCTTCCAAGTCCACATACAGCGCCCCGGTGGGGATCTCCGCTGTCACGGGCTCCCACCGAAACAGATCGACGCCCAGCGATGTGACCGTGCCGCCCATGGTGGCCAGCCACGTGTCACGTTCCAGCTGGCGCAGCGTGAATGCCATCGAGCGGGGCTCGTTGGTGACGAGGTTGCGGATGACGTCAGAGGTTTGCCACGCGTCCAGCCCCTCGACTTCGCGACCGAAGGTGAAAACCACGCCTTCGGGAGTGGTGTAGCCGAGGTTGATTGCCCCGTCGGGGGTTTCCAGGTCGGTGGGGTCGGTGCCGTAGTTAGTGGTGTCGCTCACGGGAACGAACCAGACGTTTCCGGTGAGTGCGACCCGTACGCGGGTGCCGTCAAGCGCCATGATGTGGAGTCCTTTCCTTGGTTTCGGGTCGGGTCGACCGGCCCAGAATCGAAAAACGGCCCGGGAAGGGCCGCAGAAACAGAACAGAAAGAGAGGGTTATCAGGTGTGGGCGAGCCGGATCGATAGCCACCCCACGGCCACAAACCTCGGATAGAACGGCCCCTCATACGGGAACCACCGCGGCACCGTCAGGCCCGCGGAATACACCCTCACCCCGCTACGGACCCCAGGCATGGCCTCAACCAGACCGGCAGCAGCGTTAGCGAGCTCAGCAGCCCCGACACGAGTCGGCGCGAACGCCTCCACCACAATGTCGACACGCTGCAACACCAGCCGGTCACGCCCCGCACCACCAGAACAGCCCGCGACCACGAATGAGGGATCTGTCTCAGCCCAGTCCTCACCAGACGGCACTGTCGGGAAGACCTCCACCCCAAGACCGTCAAACAGGTAGCCGGTCAGCAGCGCGTCAGCGTCAACAAACCGGCCCGGGGACCCGAACATCAGCGGCCCGCTGAGATCGATCGCAGCAGCACAAGGTCACGTCGGTTACGGGCTGCCGCGGCAGGGGTATCGGGGAACACCACCGCGCGGGCACGGTTCCGGCCTGGGGATTCGCGGGTCACAAAACCGGGACCCGCAGCGCGGGCGATCCGCTCCGCGCGGGCCATTACCATCGCTCTCGCGGCTGGCGAGGTGCGCAGCCGACGGAAACCAGACAGGTTCAGACGGATCCGGACATGGCTCAGTGTGACCCGCATTTCAGGCCTCCTTGATGTGGTCGCCGGGCTCCAGGGCCGCGACCCAGCCACCGGCAGCGAAACGGGCTGCCAACCCCCCGGCCTGCGGGTGCCCGGGCCTGTAACGCACCGCGAGCGCCCCGTCTGGTTCGAATACGATATCGACGTCCTCGAACACGAACCGGCGCCCTAAAACGTCATCGATCTCGATCAACCCGTCACCCGCCTCACATTTATTTCGGTGTCGAACACTGTCCCGGTGAAGTCGTTTCGGACCCTGGCAGGGTGCCCAACCACCTCATACAGAGCCCCGTCGACCCGCCACCGGTCCAGCGGGTGAACCTCGACATCAGCACCGACAAATAAAACAGCGTCCTGCACTACCTGCCTGCCATCGACATCGGCGGTCGAAGACGGGTCGAACCCAGTGCACCACACACCCAGCTCGGGGCCACGCACTACCACCTGCCCGCGGTGCGCATCCCTATCGGCGCGGAGGTATGGCAACCGGCCCACCCGCCGCCCCGCATCAAACCGGGCCACGCCACTTCCACGGCCATCGGGGGCCCTTCGGGAATCTGCCGACTGGGACCGCCGGGCCCGACACTTGCGAGCACAGCCCCGCCAGCTTGTCGATCTCGGCAGAGGTAAACCGTTCTGAGGTGTACCCCGGCGACGCGACGGGGCGACGTGTCACCGACTGGCGGCCCGCGGACTCCGACTCCACCATCAGACTGCGCATATCGTGACGACGCTCAACCGCGGCCACAACCAGCGCCCGCGCGTACCCCAGCACGTCCGGTTCCAGGTCGCCATCAATCAGGCACGAAGCGAACCGGCCCACCTCGGCCATGAAATGATCAATCTCGCGCTGGGCTTCCTGCGGAGTCATATCGAGGTGGGCGAGGTCCGCTGGCAGCAACACCGAGCTAGACCTTCCGCCCGGGCCGCTTCGCTGGCTCAGGGTCGGGTTGAGTGATCATGCCCTTCCCCGAGAGCCGCTTAATCGTCTCGGCCGGCACGCCGGCCGGGAGGGTCGCGCCACGCTCTAGCACCAGCTGCTGCAGCGCCACACCGCCACCAGCCGGGACCGAAACCCCCACTGCCGGTGCGGTCACCACCCAGCTCACAGCGCGTGCCCGGTGATCTCGCGTGCCGCGTTCGGGTTCTCCACCACCGGAACATCCGGCTTGCGGATCTGGATCAGGGTCGAGTCGTTCTTCTCCCTGAACCGGGCCACCTCTACACCCGACCCGTTTGCCTCGTTAATCACCGACAGCGCCACATATTCGGGCGATGGGATGTCCTCGTGGCCGATGCCACCCAGCGTTCGGGTGTCGATCACGGTCGGATCCCAGCCCGCGGGGAGATCATCAGAGTACACCCAGTCCAGTCCGAGAACGTTCGGCCACGCCCCCGCAACAACGGGATTCCCTGCTTCCCGCGGCAGCAGCGGCAGCAGGTGCGGAGCGGCCTTAGCCCACTGCGTCCCGGTGAGTACGATCGCGTTCGCTTCGTAGCCCTTCTGTTCGGCCTTGATCTGTGCCTTCGCCTGCTCAACCGCGGTGATCATGTTCTTCCCGCCAGCCCCGGCAGCGACCCACGACCCGGTGCCGGTGATCTGTTTCGTCACCGCCGACTGAACCAGCGACATGGCGAGCCTGTCGAACGTGGAGACCATCTTGTTCGAGAGCAACTGGATAGCCCGCTCTACGGGATTGATCTTCCGGCGGCCCACCGACTCGTCGGTGACCTCGTGCCCGAACCCGCGCTTGATCGCGTTCACCAGTGTCAGCGAATCCTCATCGAGAGTGACCAGCGGATAGTTCGCGCCCGGGGTGACCACCTCGGGGCCTTCCGCCGATTCGATCTTCTCGTCGGCGTAGTAGATCAACGCGCCACCCTCCATCGGGTAGCGGCCCGACAGGACGTAGTGGGACAGGAAGTTTCGGTCCGACAGGATCTGAGCGAACCGTGCCGCGAGTTGGTGCGGCGACTTCAGGAACGCGAGCGCCTGGGCGGCGGTCACGCCGCCACTCCACGCGTTCGGCGCGGGGGGGTAAACAGCCATTAGTGATAATCCTTTCAGTTCCGGACGAACTCGACGAGGTCGTCCGCGTTGTCGGCGGCGGTGAGCGCGACACCGAGAACCGGGCCATCAGTGAAGGTCTGGATCTTCCCGCCAGCAGCGGCTTCGACCTGGGCACCGGCGGTGATCGCGGCAGCGGCAGCAACACGCTCGACCGGTCCGGCGAGCCGGACCGCGACAGTCTGGCCCTGGGCCGCGTCATCCCCGGCGACACCGATCGCGGCGGCTTTCGCGGCCGCAGTCGCGACCGTCCGGTCGCCAGAAACCGACACCATGGTCCCGCCGGTGACGGCGGCGGAGGCGGTGAACGTCACCACGTTCCCGCCCTCAGGGAACTTCGGCAGATACTCAGCCACGGGATTCCTCCTTGCTCTGCATTGCCGCGACAGCGGCCTTGGCCTGGGACACCACGTCGGACGCTTCGGCCACGCCGCCGGTGATCCCCTTCTCCACGGTGTTCACCCGGACCGGCATCTCGGCGAGCGCCTCAGCCCACGCGTCGAAGTCCTTTTCCAGGCGGGCCAGCCACCGGCCACGGGCGTCGGGGCCAGCGATCCGGCCCTCCGCTTGCGCCTTGTCCACCGCTGCTTCACGCTGGGCGAGGAGCTGCGCGTCACGGGCCTCACGGCCCGCCTGCGCATCGGCCTGTAGGCCTTCCAGCACCTCGGCCTCGACCAGGACCGCGCCTTCGGGCACGTTCGGTCGTTCCATTCGGTCGTCCAGCGCCGCGAGCAGCGCTGCCTCGTCGGCGTCGGTGTCTGCACCGAGCCGCTGACGGACCTCATCCACGAATCCCACGGGGATTCCTTTCTCTTGGGTTTCGTCACCCGGCTCGGGGGACGCAGCCACGGCCTCAGCCGTGAAAGATTGCATAACCACTGGGGAGCCAGCGAGCGCACGGATCGTTGCCTCCGACAGGGGGCGCTCGGGGCCGGGCTCGCCGACAATCTTCGGCATCGTGGGCGCTGGGGCATCGGCCCGGCCAGCGTGCTGATAGATCGTGAGCACGGGGCCCCACATCGCCTCGACATCCGCCTCATCGGCATCGTCGTCATCGATCAGGCGGTCCGCTAACCCGGCCTCCACGGCCTCCGCGGCCGTGTACCAGGACTCTTCGACCATCGCGGCACGCCACATCGCCGCGGTCCCGCCAGCCTTCATCGCGTACGTCTCCGCGTAACTGTCGGACAGCTTGTCTAAGATCCCAGCGGCCTTCCGCATCTGCGCTGCCGGGCCCCACGCGAACATGGACCCGTCATGGATCATCAGCTGCGCGCCGCGGCCCATCACGACCTCATCGCCACCCATCGCCAAGATCGACGCGGCCGACGCCGCCAACCCGTCCACATGCACGGCCACTGTGGCCTTGTGTCGACGGAGCGCATTCATGATCGCCAGACCGCCGAACGCATCACCACCTGGGGAGTTGACGAACACGTCGAGTTCGTCCACGTCCAGTGCGTCGATCTCTTTCACCAGGTCGGACACCCGGAGCCCGAACCAGCCACCGATCGCGTCATAGACATGCAGTGAGGCCTTCTTGGCTCCGGCCTTCGCGTCAATCCGGTACCAGTCCTCGACCAGTTCGGGAAGCGTTTGATCACCCATCAGTGCTCTCTGTTCTTGTCGTTGTTTCGCGGCGCGGCCACGGGTCTGGGTCTGGGTCGGGCAGCTCAGCGCCAGCCGAACGCAGGATCTCCCGGGCCTCATTAGTCGTCACAACACGATCCACACCGGGATAGATCCTCTGGATAATCCCCGCCAACTTGCGAGGATCAGCAGCACGATCAGCGGCCTGCGAGGGCAGCGCGAGATAGTCACGAACCCACCCCTCCAGCCGGTCATCCGGAGTAATCACACCAGAGTCGGTGAGCGACCGGATCGCCTCCGCCGTCAACGGATGCTTCGACCCGATCTCCTCAAACACCAACCGAGGCGCAGGCTCTGCTTCGCCCCAATTCACATCCACCAGGTCCTCGATCACGTGCTGGTTCGTCACGTCCGCGATATCCCCCGCGACCGTCTGCAACGCCATCACGAAAAAGTCGGCGAACGTCCGGCCCAGAGCCCACGACCCTGTCTCGGTGCCCAGGTTCAGGAAGTGCGCGAGCACCGCTCGTGCCACCTGCTCGTCGTAGTAGCGGATCACCGGGTCAGCGTTCGGGAGGTCCCCATCGACCCCCCGCAGTACCAGGTCAGCGCCGTGCGGGACCGACACCCCGGCATCGTCCCCGGCGCGTACCGCGGACGCGATCTCTAGCCCCGCGTCCAGTTCTTTCTGGCGTTCCTCCGCGGCCTGCGCACGCGACAGGCCCTCGGCCGGCGGGGAGCCTTTGTAGAGCGGCACCCCGAGACCGTTCCGGTCCAGCGTCATCGCCTGCACCCGCAGGCCCTCCTGCTTCAGCAGCCACGGGGCATACGCCGGGCGCAGCAGGGACCGGCCGAGCCAGTTCCCGCCCTCGCGCTCATTCACGTAGGCGACAAGCTCGCCCACCTCCATGCGGGCCTTGCCGCCGTACTGCTCGACCGCGACCAGGCCGCCGTCCGGGGCGACCTCAACCTTTGAGATCGTCCGCGGCGGGCGCCACCCCAGCTTCCGTAGCTGGTATAGGTGGTTTTCGTCCACCCGGTACACCTGCTCAAAGAATGCGTGGCCGTACACCAGGGACAGCAGCGCGTGCCGCAGATGCGTGGTCCACGAGAACCGGCCCTTCGACCGCAGCCGCGGCGTCGGCTCCTCACCTTTCACCGCGAGCCCGAGGCCTTGCGCGACATGCGCAACGACCTCCGGGCGACAGCCCGCGCCATCAATCCGCCAGGTCGCCCGCAAAATCGGCAGCATCACCGCCCGCAGCACCGACGCGACCTGCGCCTCGGACCGCATCCGATCGAACACGCTGATCGACGCTGGCCACGACAACTCCGGGACAGGTTCGCGGCCCAGGTCGCCCCACCACTCGGACTTCGCGTAACCCTTCTCCCGCAGGCGAACCACCAAAACCATGCACCCCTGTCAGAAGTTCATTGTCGCGACCTTGTGGGTGCGGGTGATCCCCCGGCGCACCAGCGGTCCTGGGCCTGCCACGCCAGGCTCGGGCGCGTGCAGTGCCACGAACATCGCGTTACACAACGCCGAGATCCCGTCAATCTTGTCCATCGACCGGGCCTTGTCCGGGGCGATGTTCTCGTTCGCGTCCACCCGTGGGCGGAGGTTATCTGCCATCCACCGCAGCACCGGGTTCCCCCCGTGCCGAAACAGCGGGGCCTTGCTTGTCCCGGCGCGGATCAGCCGGTCGATCTCCTTCAGCGGCGCCGACAGTGACTGCGGGCCCTGGCGGACCTGCTCCACCGGCGCCCCGTCCTCGATCAGGGACGACATGACCTGGGTCGCGTTCCACGGGTCAAACCCGATCCCCTGCACGTCAAACACGCTCAGGTCGGCCTCGATCTGGGCGTGGATGAACTCGTAGTCGGTCACATCGCCGGGGGTGAGCGTCAACCAGCCGTTCTCGACCCACCCAGACGCGGTCCGGTGCGTACGCGCGTCCAGCCGTTCGATCGCGGCCTCCGGCAGCCAGAACCGGCACAGCACATCAAACCCGCCATCATCGCCGGGAAGCAGCCACCCCAGCGCCGTGATGTCCGAGGTCGCCGCGAGGTCCACCCCACCAAACGCAACCCTGCCAGCCAGCGCGTCCTCATCCACGATCGAGACGTTCAGGTCCCACTTGTCCAGATCAAAGAACGTGGCCGCGAGCTTCGACCGGATCCCCAGGTGCAGCCGCTTGAACGACGCCAACTGGACCGGACCCGACCGGGCCTTATCCGCCGCGGCCACCATGAACTCCCGCGACGGGGTCACCGGGTACAGCGGATTCGCCTTCGCCCACGTCGCATCAGCGAACGGATCATCGCCATCGTCGGCGGCGAACACCACCCCGTACATCGCGGGCGCTTTGATCGTCCGCTTCGCGACCTTCTCGATCAGCTCGCGCCGCTGCGCGTACACAGTGTCGGTCTTCCCGTCATCGGCGGTCGTGATGATGATCACCAGCGGCTGCTCACGTGCACCGGTTCCGGACTCGATTGCCTCCACCAGATCCGGCGACTTGTGCACGTGCAGCTCGTCAATCAGCCCACCGTGCACGTTCTTGCCGTGAGCCAGATCGCCCCGGGACGACACGACCTGCACCAGTGACTGGGTGACGTCCTGGCGGATCTCACCCCGCAACGTCCGGACCCCGGCCTCCCGCAGCGTGACCGACTGGTCCGCCACCGCCTTCAACGGGTCGAACGCCGCCCGAGCTTGATCCTTCGACGCCGCACCCAGATAAACCTCGGCGCCCGGCTCGCCGTCAGCAAACGCCAGCAGCATCGCGAACGCCGACGACAGTGTCGTCTTCGCCGACTTCCGTGGCTGATCGAAGAACGCTTCCCGAATGATCCGCACCATCCGGCCATCACGGTTCTTCTGCCGCCACCCGAACACCGGCGCAATGAAGTAGGCGACCTGCTCCGCTGTCGGAACAATCGGGCGACCGGCCCACTTCCCTTTCGTGTGTCGCAGATGCCCCAGCGCCGCGATCACCCGGTCTACCTCGGCCGGGTCAAACATCGCCCCACGCACGCTGCGGGGCTCGGGGGTGCGGAACTTCGGCACACACGACGGCAGCCCGTAGCCCCGGTCCTCTAGGAACCAGAGAATCTCTGGGGAGAGCGGCGCGGAGTGTTTACGCCGTGCCGGTAGAAGCGAACGGGTTGCTCTCGCCACCCGAGGAATCCTTCACGCTCGGAGCCCTCACCCGCGACAAGAACGTCATCCCGTGCTGCTTCGCATACTCGAGGAACGCGAGCGACTCCGACCGGAACACCACCTCCGCAGGGTGCTTCATCTCCCGGCCGTTCTTCTCGTCCCGCAATGTCGATGACCCCGAGGACGCGAGCTCATCCGACGCGTCACGCGCCGCACGGAAATGCCGCAGCATCAACTCCAGCGACAACACATCCATCGGCGACACCATCGCCGCCGACTCCAGCAGCGGGACAACCTCGTCCCAGATCCCCGAGAGGGCCGGGTCCGCCGCGACAGCGGCAGGCTTCGGCGGGGTGACAGGCTGCACGTCAGCCGCGAGCGTGCCTTCCGTCGCAACCGGCACCACAGACAGGGCAGGGGCCAGCTTCAATTTCCCTCTCGCGCCCACAGCCCTCACCGCCTTCCGATATAATTGGTTGAAATGTCAAGCACTGTGCGCGGCACTGCCGCCCCGCGGTCCTGGTGTTTGGTTTCTGGATTTTTTAGGCCCCCCGGGGTGCTTGGTTCCCCTGCGCAGACGTCCTGACCCTGTGGCATGGCGTGCATAGGGATCTGGTCATGTCGATGTTCAGCCAGGATGTCCCGTGTCCGGTGTTGTCGGCGTAGTCGGTTCCGTCCAGGTGGTCCACGGTGTCGGCTGGTTGCCCGCATGTCTCGCAGTGGGGGTCTCGGGCGAGACGTCGGGTGCGGACTTTCCGCCATGCCCTGGTGGAGCCTTTTCGGGTGCCGTCTGCCCGGGTCCAGCCGGGTGCGGGGGTCTCCCACACTGTGCAGCCGCACCGGCCGCGTTTGAGTTGGCCGCAGCGGGGGCAGCGGGTCGGGGCGGAGAGCGCCAACAGTCTCACCCCTTGAATGCGTGCACGGGTTCATGCATGCGTGCATTAACGTCTTGTGTCATGAAGCCACCGCGACACCTATCGCTCCGGCTACCCGACGAGACAGCCGCACTACTCCACCGACTCGCCTACGAAACCGGCAAGTCGAAACACGAACTCGTCATCGACGCCATCCACAACACCCACGACAAGGACAAGAAATGACCGAACAAGCCCCGCAGCAGCCGATCATCATCAACAACACCACCGGCGGGATGCAGCCCCGGAAGACCCACAGCATCATCCTGCACCTGATCCTACTCATCTTCACCGGCGGGATCGGCAACATCATCTACTGGATCTACATCCACAACTGGAACGCTAAGCGCGGACTCTGATCCTCATGCGAATGGCCCAAGCGGAAGAGTTTCGCTTGGGCCATCACTGCGCCGTCCTGTGCGCCGGACTGTCCCTTCCAGCGCCACCTGAATCGACTTAACCAGAGTATACGTTCCAGACAGCCTGTCCGCAATCAGCCACGCGGCCTGTACGCGGCAGCCAAACGCTCCACCTCCACAGCATCCACCATCCCACCAGGGAGCCGCCGCAACCGGCCCTTACTGATCCACGCCCGCAGCGTGGTCGCTTTCACCCCGTAGATGTGGGCAGCATCCGCCGTCGAGATCGGGACCCTCAAGACGCCCTCCGGAAACTTTTCTGGAGCTGGACTTGGGCATGCCTCCGCTGGATCCTCCGACCGGCACCAGCCCACTGTGTCGTGTCCCACCGGGCCCCGCACCGGTCGCACCCCATCCACGGCGAGCTGTCCGTGTCGGCGGGGATGTGCGCCTGAACCTTCCCGGGACACAGCTCACCCTCCACGGCTTCGGGGCAGGGGCCGACCATGATCCGTGCCTTGTCAGCGGGGTGATCCACGGCGCGGATGATAGACCCAGCGGTGCGGGTGATCTCGTCGGTGATGTCACCGGCGGCTTCGTGACGGCGAACAAGTTTCGTGTGCCGACGGAGCCACCCGCACATGCCCGGCACTGTGTCTGCTGGGGGTGTGAGGTGGTTGTCCTCGACCAGGACCCGCACCCACCCGCCCAGTGTGGCCCGCGTGTTGGCCGCGACCGTGGAGGCGTGCAGATCCAGTGGCAGGGGTTGGTTGTCGCGTTTGGTGGGTTTGTTCCCGGTGCGTGGCGATAGGGACGTTTGGCGGGTGATGGCTTGCTGGAGTGCAGGCCATAGCCCGGTGATGGTGTGGAGGGCCTGGCGGAGGTGTTTGCCGCAGTCGTGACAGATCGTCGCTACATCAGTCTGCGGTCTGCCGCAGCGGGCACAAACAGTCGACACGGTCGTCTCCCTGGTCGGTAGGCTTGGGGGAAGGACACGCCAGGGGACAGGCGTGAGTGGGGTCGGCCCCGGGGTTGCAACAAGCCCCGGGGCTCCCCGATTTCTAGTGGCGTTCGTCGATCCACTCGCAGTCTTCGCAGTACGGGGCCACACTTCTGTTGAGAGCGTCAGACATTCGGGACCTCCTTCCGAGATGGTTTCGGGTGCTGCTTGAGGTTGAAATCCCCCGGCTTCAGCCGTGGGGGACCGTTAAGCCGCCTCCTCCATTGCCCTAGCGGTCGGGCAGGGCCACGGGGTCGAGCACGAATAGCAGTAGCCGCCGATGTGCTCAGCAACCCGGTGGTGGAGTGCGGTGACGGCACGGACCTGCGCAAGCAGTTGCGCAGCGACATCAGCGACCTCGGGACGGCCTTTGCACACGACTGCCCTGAGGGGCATGTGGTGCATGTGCTGGTCGCACCAGTTATCGGGGTCGCCGAACATGTCGGTACCCCGCCTGCAGTCCTCCCTAGCGATGATCGCCTCAGCATCGTCCAGTGTGTCGGTCACCGGGCACCTTCTCTCTTCCACTTCTTGGCAGGGACATCCATGCCGTCATAGATCCGCCACGCGGCCTCCCTGCGGTCACCCGTCACAAACACAAGAACGTGCTGGTGAGTGCGGAGAGTGAGCCTCCCCCGCACCCACGGCCGCTTCGCGCGCAACCGCCCCGCACCGACAGGATCGACGACGATCAGGTCATCAATCCATGTGCAGCCCGCCTGTCGATGCCCCTCCACCACAGCAGGGATAAGCGACGCGAGCGACCCATCACGGTGGCGATAGTCACCCACAACCCACAGCGAGAACCTGTCCTCACGTAGCGCCCCCGCCGCGCGCCTAGCTGACTCGGTGAGTGCATCCGCGAACGCGGCCGGGGCCATGGTCGAGAGGTCTCGGGGATCGTCGCTGTAGCGCTCTAGCGGGCCGTATGGGGGGCAGGTGAGCACCGCATCTGCGGGGCCCCACTCGTGGCGTGTGGCGTCTCCCACCTGCCAGCACGCGCCCTCGGTTACCGGTTGGGCTGCGATCTGGTCGGGCCGGATGTCGATACCAAGGTAGGTGCGGCCCATCGCTGCTGCCGTGACACCCCGTGTCGGACCGCCAGCGAACGGGTCGATGACATGGTCACCGGTGGTGGTGTACCAGTGGACCAGGAGCCGTGCGAGGGCCGGGTCGAACCGTGACGCCCCGTCGCTATAGGTGTAGAGCTCTCGCCCGACAGGGTGGGAACTCTCGGCGTATAGGGCCCCGTCGCGGGTGGAGTCATCGGTGACCGCGTGGTCGCGGCGGAGGTCTCGCCACCGCTGGGATCGGCGGTCGATCACGCTGGTGGGGAAGATCAGGTACCGGTTGATGAGTCTTGGCTGCTCGCTCACGACTCGATCTCCTGTGTGATGTGGGTGATGTGGGTGCCGTAGTAGCGCTGTTCCCACTCGGCCCGTCCCCGGCCGGTGCCGCGCTGGCCCCCGAGGGTGGACACCCGGAGCCAGCGGCGGTCGCGTGCCCCAGCCATGGACATGGCGTAGGCGGGGTGGATGGGGAGGTCGTGCCGGGCGAGGTAGGCGAATACCTCGACAGCGGTCCAGTGCCCGATGGGGCGGCAGGATGCGGGGCCGGTGTGGCCCCACCGTGACATGGTGAGTGCGCGGGTGGTGGACTCCTCAGCGCGGACACCGGAGACATGGCGGGCCCCGAAGCGGCGCCCAGCCTCCCGGAACCCGTGGTCGGGCCCGTGATCGACAGGGCCATCTTTAGTGGACCATGACCGGCGGGTGTCGCGGCCGTCGATGGTGATCTCGTGGTAGTCGACCGCGTGGCCCCACCGTTCGAGGAATGTGTCTCTGACGGGAAACGTGTCGGGGTTCTCCCAGGGGTCGACGCGTACCCACACCAGTGGGGGCGTGAGGCCGGTTTGGGCGGCGAGGTGGGCGACGACGGTGGAGTCTTTCCCCCAGGATGTCCCGACGTAGCCGCCATCGGTGAGAAAGTCCCGGATCACGCTCACCGCGCGTTCTGCCATGACATCCAGGCGCGGGTCGCGTGCGAGTGCTCGGTCGTAGGTGGCCAGCCGGTCCCACACGGCCTGGTCTTGTGGGGTGATCCGGGGTGAGTCGATCAGCGGCACGGGTGCCTCCTGGTGTGGTGCCAGTACGGGGCTCGGATCCCGCACGGGGCCCCGTCGGGGTGCGGCATGGGCCGGTCGGTCCATGCCCTGTCCGCGCCGGAGTCGATCGTCCAGCGGTGGACATGGCCGAAGCCGTTGCGGTGTCGGGCCCCGAGATGGGTGATGTGGGTGAGGAGCGCCTCAAGGAGGGGCTGGTCGGTGCATTCGATGACCCAATCAGCGCGGGTGATCCAGGTCGCGGAAAGGGTCGCGTCGCGGGCTTTGAACGGGCCCAGCCCGGCATGGTGCTTCCGGTCGGGGGCGAACCTGGCCATGGGGCCGGTGGCGGGTTTGCGGCGGACCTGCACCGATGTGTATGCCACGGCATCGAGGGCGGCGCGGGATGTGGCCCACACCCACACCTCCCCCACATGGTGTGTCGCGAGTGGGAGTGGCAGGTCTGGTGCGTTGGCCGCGGTGATCGCCGGGAGCTTCCCCCCGTGGGCTTTGGTGTGCATGGCGTACGCCCACGCTAGGGGCCCGTCGAGCATGAGTGGGTGGGTGTCGAGCCCGATGGACGGCGTGTCGAGGTGCGCGGTCACGGTGATTGTTTCGGCCATCAGGCGGTGATTTCGGCGACGAGCTGGAGGATGTCGGTCTTGTGGTCGAGCAGGTGTTGGGTCCACTCGCCCACCTGGTCGGTGGTGTCTTCCAGGGGGATGCTGGTGCGTCCGTAGCCGGTCGCGGTCTTCGCCGCGAGCATCCCGTCCCACAGCCCGATCGCGGCGTCCAGCACGAGCCGGTGCTGGGGGGTCGCGGATGGGGTGAGCGATAGTTCCCCGTACAGCTGCGCGCCCGCGAGGAGGACCTGGGTAGCGAAGATCATCTGCGTGGTCTTGTCCACCACGAGCCCGGTCTGCTCAACCAGCCGGGCGACGGGGCTGGTGGCGATGTCGTGGCGGGTGCCGAACTCTTCCCCCCGGTAGGCCGCGGCACGCTTACGGCCCTGTAGCGGTTCGGGCAGGCGCCAGTCGTTCTCTTGGCACACCAGGATCAGGTCGGAGGCCCGCAAGGTCCCTTCGACGATGTCGGATTGTGCGGCGTACCCGAGCAAGCTCAGCATCGGCAAGAACTCCTCGACGCGGCGAGCCATCGCGAGGTCGGTTTCGGCGCCGGTCTTAGTGACCGCCCCACCGGACCAGAGCAGGTCCACCGCGGCCTTCGAGATGGACTCCAGCCCGATCGTCGTGGCGAGGTGCCAGGCGAGCGCGTCCCTCAGGCCGTGACGGACGGATGCGGCGGACACGAACGGGACGTGTGCGAGGGTCCCGTCAGGCTGGACAACCTCCTGGGTCCGCAGCAGCGCGGTGTTCCCGGAGGACCCAGCGCCGTGATGCAGTGGCGAGGTGAGGGTGACGTGCAGCGGAATCGCGTACGCGGCTGTGGGTGTGATGGTGGTCATGTCAGAAAATCCCTTCAGCAATATCGGCGGCCTTCTCGGCTCGTTTTGCGGCTTTCTTTTCGGCGTTATCAAGCCTCGCTAAGGCGATGATGTAGACGATGTTGCGGTGGATATGTGCAGCCCAGCCTGGATAGTCAGTGTCGATAATCTGCGCGGCCACGATCGCTTTTTTGCCAGCGTCGAGGGCGAGGTTGTCGATCTGGAGCTTCCGACAGGCCGTGGTGATCGCCTGGGATGCGGTCTCTGACCCTGCGGCGGCGGTCTCGATCGCGGTCCGGCAGCGCTCCTGCCAGAAATCGAGCCGGGACACCGAGTCGGTGAGTGAGTCGCGCAGGGCATAAACCAGGGCGATGGTGGCCTGGTCGAACTGTTCAGGTGTTGGCATTGAGGGTTCCTTTCGTGATGCACCAGAGTGCGAGCTGGAGAAGGGGCGACTGATGCCAGCCCATGAGCTGGCAGTCGAGATCCGCCCACTGGGCGAGCTGGGCCCGGGTTTTGATGAAGCGTGGTTCGCGGGCGGGGATTGCGTCGGCGGGGACCCCGAGGCGGCGGAGCCCGACCGCTGCGGCGTGCACCCGTGCCCACTGGTCGGTGGTGGCGGTGATGTCGGTGGTCTCCATGCGCACCGTCCACGCCCGGCCCCGGTTGACCCGGGCGTAGGGGAGGACGTGTTTTTGTCCGGATACCGCAACAGACAGCACCCACTCGCTATCGGGCGGGTTGGCGAGAAGGTCAGCAACCGGGCCCGGGTTGGACCGGTTGATGAACGCGAGCCCTGGCCCGGACGGGACCCGGCATTTCTCGTGCGAGGCCGGGGCGTTAGGGGCTGCGATGACCGTCCACATGCGCAGGCTGTGGGGTGGGCGGCCGGAGCACACCCATAGGCATCCTGTGCACACCCGGGGCGAGTCGGGCCGGGCAAGGTGGGCCCGGTCTGTCCAGTTTTTGCCGAGCGCTTTATCAGACGGCGCTGTCGCCGCTTCGATGTTCCCGCACAGCCCGCATGGCGCTTCTACGGGTTGCAGCAGGCCAGCTGCCGCGCCGGTGGGGCGGGGTCGCCCGGCGAGGTCCCACACCATCCTGGCCGCGCTCATCGTGGCGCCTCCGTGGCAAGGAGGAGCCCGGCACCGTAGGCGCGGGCCCTACCGACCCCGTCGACCTGCGCACGGACAAACCCGGCCATGTCGACCACTGTCGCGGTCGCGTGGAACCCGACCATCGGGACCCGGACCCGGTTCGGGCCGTTCTGGGCCCACACCGTCGGCAGCGGCTCGAACCGCACAGTGTCGAACCGGACTGATGGGATGCGTGCCTGGAGCCAGCCGGGCAGGTCATCGACCTGGCCCTGGTGGATGTGGGACCGCGTGCCGTCCTCGCGTTTGATCGACCGGCGTTTTTGGGGGGACGCGATCACCGACACCTCGACCTCCGGGCCGGTGCAGGGTGTCCAGTCCCGTGAGGTGATGCGGGAGTCGTCCCACCATGCGTGGTCGGGGGTCCTCCACCCCCGCACGATCAGCAGGCCCGGGTGGGGCCGTGCCCACAGTGCCCGGGTCGCGTCGGCGGGGCGGGCCCGACCGAGTGAGCCCTCCACTTTTTTGTGGAGGTCGCGGTGATCGAGCCTGGCCATCGCGGGTGTGAGGGTGATCGCGGAGAGCTTCATGCTGCCCTCCGCTGTTCGCGTTGGTCGAGGAGATCGGCGACCTCCCGCAACTTCGACGCGATCGTGTCGTTAGGGAAAAACCTGAGCTCTGCGACCTGGTAGACCCGGTGACCGACTTTGATGGACAGAGTCGCGGTGGTGTGGGGGTCAGGCATCCCCGGGCCCTCACCGATCCGGGCCTGGCAGTCAGTGCAACGGACCTCCCACCGGTTAGTGGCTGCTTCCCACTCCTGGCAGGTGTT
>ERZ1032895.49-NODE-49-length-35792-cov-5.391415_pt1 | contig 35792 bp, 35 predicted proteins | sample MGYA00516687_ERZ1032895 | MGnify/ENA primary metagenome ERZ1032895 (study PRJEB33719, sample SAMN04261600) | wastewater metagenome | biome: rural village; feature: latrine urine exit; material: soil | place: El Salvador | collected 2013-01-14 ... | reverse complement strand
CATTGAAATTTTACCGGTCGATATTAATAAATCCACCACCCACATGCGACTAGAACGCCTCCCCGAAACCTCCAACACTCCGAGACATCCGTGGGGGATCCGACTGTCATTTGAGACCGTCTTAGGTCTGACGCATAAGGAAAAACACCGCATCGAACGTGGCCAACCTTTTGATAGTCTGGCCGACATTCGCGATCGAGCACGCCTGAGTAAAAAGAGTTTCGAAAACCTCGCCCAACTCGGGGCCCTCGATAGTATCTTCCCCGCGACCGGTATCAGCCGTACCGATGTGGTCCACCACCTCGAGTTGTTACATTCGCCGACCAAACGCGACCGCACCGGACGGACCCTGCGCACCGGCAGTCCTCAAACCGATGGGCAACAGGCCCTGCCGCTTGGTGACACCGAGCTGGAGACCCTCCCGGCACTGTTCCCGCAACCCACCGCAGCACAACGAATCCGCACCGAACTAGATCTGACCGCAATCGACACGACCGGTCACCTCATGCAATCTCATCAACCCTATCTCGATGCTCTTGGCACGACCTCAGCTGATCACCTGATAACCTTGCGCAACCACACCAGGGTCCTGGTAGCTGGGGTGCGGGTGGCAACACAAACCCCACCGATGCGCTCCGGTGACCGTGTCGTGTTTATTTCCATCGACGACGGCACCGGGGTCATCGACACCTCATTTTTTGCTCAAGCTCAACACGCAACCGGAGACATCCTGTTCTCCTCACGCTTGTTATTAATTGAGGGCACCACCAGGCGCACCGGGGCACGGGGCATCACTCTGCAGGCCATCAGAGCCTGGGACATGCATGACCCAGCCTCCCTGCCGGATCCCGACTATTTCGATACCGAACGCGACCACTGGGCTGACTGGCTTACCCGCAACGCCCCGCTACCACCCATTCGCCATCAAAGCCAACTAGGAAAAACGCATCACACCGGCTCCCACGCCCGAGTCCTGCGATATCATTAATACCTACCTCAAGTGCTTAATAAAGGCGGAGCCAACATGAAACCCCAACGCACACCAACCGGTATCCGGCGTGTTGTTTGCACAACATTGCTCGTCGGATTGGCTGCTACCGGTTGTAGCACCTACGAAGATACCGATGCCACCCCACCGGATGCTTCGGCGCCTTCGACCCCGTCAGCTTCGCCAACGCACCAGCAGCCCGAACCCACACAGCAGCAGTCTGAACCCGGCACCCAACCGGTCGGAGAGTTCAGCACGGGCAGTTATGAATCCGACAACTGGCCAGACTTCGGTGATGCTAAGGGCGTGTATCCGGTGGCGATGCGTACCGCGGTGCACGAAGGGTTCGAACGGATTGTCATCGAACACGCAGGCACCGGCACCCCGAGCATGTTGGCGCGATACACTGATGAGCCCATGGCCCCAGGCTCCGGTGCTGACCTTGGCATCGACCAAGACGCGGTGTTGGAAATCGTCTTATCGGGAACCTCCAGCATCGACGATATGGATGTCGATGAACTCATGCAGGTCAATGACCCGATTACCGATCTGAACACCACCGCAGCCCAAAGCGTCGTCGTTTTCCCGCCTTTTGAAGCAACCTCGAGCTACTTTATTGGCCTCGATAAGCAACGCCCCTATGCTGTGACGATCCTGCAAGACCCGGTTCGACTCGTTGTGGATATCCAAACCGACTAAGTCCACCATCGCGAGCCACCTGCAAACAATCTGCCAAGCAGATAGAATGACGGGTGGCTTATCGGTGGTCCAGTATGCCACCGAATTTTCAGCCTGACACAAGGAGGAATTGGCACGTGGCCGAACCTAAAGAAATAACCATTACCGTCGACGACCAAACCACCCAGGTCGCTGAAGGAACCACAGGCAATGACCTGTTTGCCGATGAAAAAACGACGGTAGTGATGAAGGTCGATGGCGTCTTACAGGATTTATTCCGCGTCATCCCCGCCGGTGCCAGCGTAGAACGCGTCGATATTACTGATCACGAGGGCCTTGAAGTCCTGCGACACTCGACCGCGCACGTGTTAGCTCAGGCTGTCCAAGAGCTGTACCCGGACGCCAAGCTGGGCATCGGACCGTTTATTGAAGACGGCTTCTACTACGACTTTGACGTCGATGAACCATTCACCCCCGAAGATCTCAAAGACATCCAAAAGCGCATGATGCGCATCGTCAAAGCCGGTCAGACCTTCGATCGCCGCGCCGTGGACGAAGCACAGGCCCGTGAAGAACTCGCCAACGAACCATATAAACTGCAACTTCTGGACCGTCAGCATGACGCAGAAGCCGCCGCCGAAGGTGCGGCAGTGGAAATCGGTGCCGGCGAGATCACCATCTACGACAACCTGGATCGCAAAGGTGAAGTCGTCTGGTACGACCTCTGCCGCGGACCACACATTCCATCGACGAAACTTATTGCCAACGGTTTCGCCTTGACCCGTGCCGCCGGCGCCTACTGGTTGGGCTCCGAAAACAACCCGCAGCTGCAGCGTATTTACGGCACCGCGTGGGCTTCCAAAGATGACTTGGTGGCATATCAGGAGCGCATCGCTGAAGCTGAGCGTCGCGACCACCGAAAGATCGGTGCCGAAATGGACCTGTTTTCCTTCCCGGATGAACTCGGTTCAGGTCTACCGGTCTTCCACCCCAAGGGTGGGATCATCCGCAAGGAAATGGAAGACTACTCGCGTCGTCGTCACGAAGAAGCCGGCTACGAGTTCGTCTACACCCCGCATATCACCAAGCAGAACCTGTATGAAACCTCAGGTCACCTCGACTGGTACGCCGATGGTATGTTCCCACCGATGCACATTGATGAGGTTCGTGACGAAGAAACCGGCGAAGTCACTCGGGCCGGGGCGGATTACTATTTGAAGCCCATGAACTGCCCGATGCACAACCTTATTTTTGCTTCCCGTGGCCGGTCCTATCGCGAACTGCCACTTCGGATGTTTGAGTTCGGTTCGGTCTACCGGTATGAGAAATCCGGTGTGGTCCATGGCCTGACTCGTGTCCGCGGCATGACCCAGGACGACGCTCACATCTACTGCACCGAAGACCAGATGAAAGATGAGCTCACCACCACGTTGAATTTCGTGTTGGATCTGCTCAAAGACTTCGGACTGGATGACTTCTACCTTGAGCTCTCCACCAGAGACCCAGAAAAATACGTTGGCAGTGAAGAAGTCTGGGACAACGCCACCCAGGTACTGGCTGAAGTTGCCGAAGCCTCCGGACTTGATCTCGTGGACGATCCAGGCGGCGCTGCATTCTACGGACCAAAGATCTCTGTCCAGGCTCGGGATGCCCTGGGCCGTACCTGGCAGATGTCGACCATTCAGTTGGACTTCAACCTGCCAGAGCGCTTTGATCTGGAATACCAAGCCGCTGATGGCACCAGACAACGCCCGGTAATGATTCACCGTGCACTATTTGGTTCCATCGAACGATTCATGGGTGTCCTGACCGAACACTACGCTGGTGCCTTCCCAGCATGGTTAGCACCCGAACAGGTGATTGCCATTCCGGTGGCCGAAGCGTTCAACGACTACCTCTACGACATCGTTGACAAGCTCAAAGCCCGTGGAATTCGGGCGCGCGTGGATAATTCCACCGATCGGTTCCCGAAGAAGATCCGCACCGCGGCCAAACACAAAGCACCATTTGTGCTGATTGCCGGTGGGGAAGATGCCGAGGCAAACGCCGTGTCGTTCCGTTTCCGCGATGGGTCCCAGGATAATGGTGTGCCCGTTGAAGAAGCCATCGAACGCATTGTCACTGCAGTCGAGCAGCGTCAGTAGGTGTAGGAGAACATGGCGAACCCTGATGCAGATCGTGATGCAGAATTCACAGATGATTTTGCATTAGCAGGTACGCCAGACGCCTTCGAACGGTTATGGACGCCTCATCGGTTGGCTTACGTGTCGAAAGGACAAGGTCAGGTAACCGATGAGGAGTCTTGTCCGTTTTGCGCTGCACCTCAGCGCGACGACGAAATATCTCTGATCGTTGCTCGTGGTACCACCTGTTATGTGGTCATGAACCTCTATCCCTATAATCCCGGCCACTTGCTGGTTTGTCCCTACCGACATATTCCTGATTACACCGACCTCACGGTTGAGGAGACCGCCGAGTTCGCGCAGCTGACCCAAATCGGTATGGGGGTCTTGCGTGACGTGTCGAACGCGGCGGGCTTCAACCTCGGTATGAATCAAGGCAAAGCCGGGGGAGCGGGCATTGCGGCACACTTACATCAGCACATCGTGCCCCGTTGGGGAGGCGATGGGAACTTCCTACCGATCATCGCGCAAACGAAAAATGTCACCGGAACCATCGGCGATATGCGTCAGATCATCGCAGATGCGTGGAACGCAGGAGCCCAACGGTTTCTTCAACAACAAGCGACAGCTGTTGATGAGCGTTAAGTATGACACACCTGCGGGACAACTCCCAGTTCCCAGATAAAGCCCGAAAAGTCGAGACAATAGAGGCATGATGTCGGAATCCCAGGATGCTAAGAATCGACCGCTCAATCTGGCGGAATACTATCTGCTGACATGCCTCGATCACCACGGCAAACTTCTGACCCAATCACATACTGTTCGCGTCGGTCTCGCCGGGGCAGTGCTCACCGATTTGGCGCGCAGGGGATTTCTCTATGTGACCCAGGAACTGGTCATGGTGAACACGTCTGCGGACGCTGATCTGGAAGAGCCTCTGGCCGCCGTGTTGCAGATCATGAAAGATGCACCCGAGAACCAAGATGCCGAACACTGGATCAACCGGTTCTCGCGACCAGCGCTCAAAGAGGCCATCATTGAAGCCTTGCAAGTACGCGGCGATATCGTCGTCATGACGAAACGATTTTTGGGCCTGGTGCCGCGTACGCGCTATGTGCCGGAAGAATCCTATGGCCGCATGGATATGTATGTGCGGCTCCGAGCTACTTTGCTAGGTCGTGACACTGCTCTCGATGCCAGCACCTGGCCGCTGGTCCAACTACTGTATTCCACGGATGTTCTGACACGATTATTTCCAGGGCTGCAAAATAAAACGGTCAAGGAACGACTTGAAGCATTTCATGTGGAAGCCGCGCAGGAGGAACCTGCGATTGCTGAATCGCTTCAAGCAGTGGAAAATGCGATGGCCGAATCGCTCACTGCAACTCGGGGCCAAGCGACCGGCATGCGAGGTTAGACAGTTTGCCGCTTACCGGCTGATGTTGGCTACCACCGCTGAGGTGATGGTCAGAAAATCGGAAACCCGAAGTTCGATTGACACGCCTCGACGGCCACCCGACACCCAAATTGTCTCATGAGCACAGACAGAATCATCCACCACAAGAGGCAACCGGGTTTTTTGTCCCAACGGCGAGATACCACCGAGCACATAGCCCGTCTTTTGTTGAGCAAGCTTTGGATCGGCCATCTCTACACGTTTGACACCAAGAGCGTCGGCAAGACGTTTGAGATGCAGCATATCGGCTACGGCAACCACCGCGTTGGCTAGCTCGCGATCTGAAGATCCCACCAGCAAAGTCTTATAGATCCGTTCGGGTGCGATCTCAAGTTTATGGGCGGCTTCAAGCCCAAAACCCTTGCCCGAGGCCTGATGATCGTAGGTATATACCCGGTGCCAGATATTAGCAACGGCCAACGATTGCAGCGCGGGCGTGGCCATGCGCGCCACAGCACTCATGCTAGGTGAGTGGTGATATTGCGTTTGATTCGACCAAGCAGCGCGCTCATGCCACGCAGACGCAATGGGGTTAGCGCGTTGGTCAGCCCCAATTGATTGGGAATATCGTCGGGCACACCCAAGATGACAGAAGCTGGTTGACCGGAGAGTCCTTCGACTAGGACGCCGGCAAAGCCTCGTGTCGTGGGAGCTTCTGGTGGTGCCGAAATAATAATGGTGACCTCTGGGTCTGGTGAATCAGAAAATTCCAGAGCCAAAAACAGGGGAGTTTGGCATTCAGTGACCTGTTCCATTTCGTCTTCGTGCCCAGCGTAGCGTTCTGGTGGCTCTGGGAGGTTATCCGAGAACTCCAAAAGCAGTTCAAGACGTTCTTGTTCGTACATGGCCTGGAAATCTTCAATGATTTCCTGCAGAACCTGTGGAGTTTTGACAGTCAAAGAGAGCCTTTCTGTGGAGGTGATCCGCCGTCTAGTCTAACGCGAATCGTTCCAGAAATATTTCGCCGGTACCGGAAGGACTCCGATACCGGCGATACAGCATGTCACCTAGCGTGGCGCTTGACCTGGTTCAGCACCAACAACGATTGGGACACCCACGCTATTACCCCACTCTGTCCACGATCCGTCGTAGTTGCGGACAGACTCATAACCCAACAGGTAGCGCAAGACAAACCAGGTGTGGGCTGAGCGTTCACCAATGCGGCAGTACGCGATGACTTTATCGGTTTTGCCCAGATTGGCCTTTTCAGCGTAGAGTTCGTGGAGTTCACCGCGGGATTTGAACGTACCATCTTCGTTTGCGGCGGTGGCCCATGGGACAGATTCAGCGGTTGGGATGTGTCCACCGCGCAGGGTTCCTTCCTGCGGATATCCTGCCATGTGGGTGGTCTCACCGGTATATTCTGGGTTGGAGCGCACATCGATCAGTGGTATTTCACCAATGCTTTGCAGAACTTGCGCTTTATTGGCACGCTCAGTGTTATCGTCACGTTCGACAACAGGGTAGGTTCCCTGGGTGACTTTTGGCACGTCGCGGGTGACTTCGCGGCCTTCAGCGATCCATTTATCGCGGCCGCCGTTCATGAGGCGCACATCCTCGTGACCGTAAAGTGTGAAAACCCACAGCGCATAGGCTGCCCACCAGTTGGATTTATCGCCATAGAAGACCACGGTGGTATCACGGCTGATCCCCTTTGAGGCCGCCATCTTGGCGAAAGCTTCAGGGCCAATGAAGTCACGGGTTACCGGGTCATTGAGTTCGGTGTGCCAGTCGATTTTTACTGCACCGGGGATGTGGCCGGTGGAATACAGCAGGGTGTCTTCATTCGACTCGAGTACAACAACATTTGGTTGGTCTTTGTGCTCAGCGACCCACTGGGTGGAAACCAGCTTTTCAGGGTGCGCGTAGTCGGATTGTTCCACGGGAACTGTTGTCGTCATGAAGGAGAGTGCCTTTCGTAGTGGTTGGCCGTCAGCGGATGACACGTATAAATATTAAGGATACAAGCCTGTGCGTTATTTGCCGCGTGCCTCGTCACACTAGTACTTTTATGCACGCTGTGAAAGTAATAGTGCATTAGGCATTCTGGCGCGTTTTAGGATGTAAAGGTTGAGCGACTGCATGAGTAGTCGACATTACTGTGATAGCCAAGGATGGGAATTATCGTGACAGAAATCGTAGCTCTATCGGAGCGAAACCCGCAGGTTTCTTCCGAAGAACTTCTGGCAGGGTTTCATCCGTCCTATCGCTTTGGCGAAGTTTCCTTTGACACGTATATCCCTGACCCAGCCCACCCATCACAAGCGGAAGCTGTAGAACGGCTGAAAGCATTTGCCGCAGCCATGAAAACACCCAAAAAATCGCGTGGCTTATTCTCCATGTTTCGACGTGATGCGAAAAAGCCCAATGCAAAAAACGGTAACGGTCAGCCCAACGGTATCTATCTCGATGGCGGATTCGGGGTTGGTAAAACGCACTTGCTCGCATCGTTATGGCACGCAGCCCCGGGACGAAAAGCCTTCGGCACCTTCGTAGAATACACAAACCTTGTCGGAGCCTTGAGCTTTACCACCACCGTTGAGGTGCTCAAAGAGTACAGCCTGGTATGTATCGATGAATTTGAGCTTGACGACCCGGGTGACACCGTATTGATGTCGCGGCTGATGCGTGAGCTCTCTGACGCCGGAGTAAAACTTGCCGCGACGTCGAATACCTTGCCCGGGGCGCTCGGGGAAGGTCGCTTTGCGGCTCAAGACTTCAAGCGCGAGATTCAGGTGTTGTCGGATCAGTTTGAAACGATCCGTGTAGACGGTGAAGACTTCCGGCATCGAGGTCTAGAGCGCGCTCCAGAACCAGTCTCAGGCGGTACAGAATTACAGACCGCTCAAGAGAATTTCCCGGACGAAGACGTCTTCGCGGTGGATGACTGGACTGCTTTGACGAAAAACCTCTCCCGGGTTCACCCCTCACGATATCGAGAGCTTGTCAAAGACGTCGATGTTTTAGTGCTAAAAAACGTCACCACGATTACCGAACAGGCCATGGCGTTGCGGTTCGTTGTATTAGCCGACCGCCTTTACGACAAGGACGTCCCAGTAGTGGCCTCCGGTGTGCCCTTTGAGCAACTCTTTACCGAAGACATGATGGCTGGCGGTTACATGAAAAAGTACTTCCGTACCGTGTCGCGTATGACGGCACTGGCGCGCGAAGGACAGCTGGGAGAAAAGGCTCTCTAGCCCTCCACACTTCCTGAAGGCTCATTCGTTCTATTAACGGGGGAGTCTTTGCAAGGAGAATCACCTTTGATGAGACACCCTCGGCCGTCGTTCGGGAAAGTGTTAGCGCAGTTCTTCACCGAAGTTCTGAATCCGTTCGTCCTCGTCGCAGCACTTTTAATCTTCGTCGCCTGGTTGACCGATCCCTCGTGGGGTCAAACCGCTGTGGTCGCGGTGTTTTTTATTTCGGTAGTACCGCTGGCAACTTCCTTGGTCATGGTCCGGCTAGGGAAGGCGACGGATAAATACATTCGCCACCGGACGCAGCGGCATACTTTCTATGCGATAACCCTGGGGTCAATACTGGTTGGAGCGGTGCTGACTTTCCTTTTGGATACCAGCATCGAGGCGCGTTGGATGCTGGTGTTTGCAGTCGGAACGCTAGTAACAGTGATGGCCATTAACCGCTGGGTAAAGATCAGCATGCATGCGCTCATGGCAGCGCTATGCGCTGTGGTTTTTTCGGCAGGGTTTGCTCACCTTGCAGCGCTTGTCTTGTCCCTTGCCGTATGGGCCGGAGTGAGCTGGTCAAGGGTCTTCCTATCGCGCCACAGCCTTACTGAGGTTCTGCTTGGATCTGGGCTGGGCGGTATCGTAGGCTTTGCTTTTCTTGGGGTTGTGGGAGGGCTGCCGTCTCCCTAAGGAAGGCGGCAGCGAATAACAAACAGCGTGCTATATACAACGACTCTGTGTATCACGTAGAACGCTGGAAAAAACTGCCGTAATCGCCCATCTGTGGCACATAATGGCACACCAATGAAACTCCGTCACAGCATGGTGACCGATGCCGTCGTGAGCCAGGAGGCATATCTGAGCCCCGACCGAACTCGGGTAAATCTCGGGACGCTAGGCAACGCGATTAAACCAAGTGGTGCCACAGTCGCCAGCCAACAGAGGAGATGTGTTTGTGATCAACTAGCACGAGGCCAGACGAGCAGGGAAATGGCAGAGTTTAGTCTCGAATTACTGACGAGAGCATTTGTGACCACTAACGCGTTTGCAGCAGCGCGGAAGCTGATGTGAACAAACAAAAAACCCCGGTGTTGATACCGGGGTTTTCTCATCGAGAGCGGATGACGGGATTCGAACCCGCGACCCCCACCTTGGCAAGGTGGTGCTCTAGCCAGCTGAGCTACATCCGCAGACGAGGTGAACTTCTGTTTTGAAGTTGTTCACCGTGTGTCCAACAGATAAGAACTATACACAACAAAAATTCAAAAGCGCAAATTGGACGCACCGGTGGGTTTCGTGTCGGGCGGAAACACTCATCGCGTCCGCGGGATGGCCAATAATAGAGAGCATGACTCAACCTCAACTTGCTCATCAAACGAACGCCGGAAGAATGTACTCCCGATCCTTGCTGGGGCTACCTGAAGTTCCTTCAATCACTACCGTTATCGGGCAGCAACACCTGGATTTGACCGGCTGGGCAAGTCACATGGCCACCTCCGCGCTGATAACCGACACTCGCCTGCCAGCAGCTGTTGGGTCACCGGCAAAACTGAAAACCTTGGCACGTCAATGCAATGATGCAGCGGAGCGTTTTCGCGACGATTCCGCAGCCAGAGGTGACAGAGTTCATAACTATGCGGAACAAGTCGCCCTCCGTGCGATGGGTATGCCGCACACCTTGGCGGAGGCTCGCGAGGCACTTGCCCAGCATCAGGAGGTCAACTTCGCGGATCGATTTGATGAATGGTGGCAAAACTATCAGGTCAAGCCACTGGCCGCAGAAATTACAGTGTGGAATCATACGGTCGGGTACGCCGGCACCTTGGATCTGGTGGCAGAAATCGGCGGGAGGGTGTGCCTCATCGACTACAAGACCCGCGGCACTGATCGATTCGGACGTGTCAAAGGTCTCAGTGACAACGTCGTGATGCAACTCGCCGCCGGATTTAAAGCTGAAGAATCCCTGGTTGATGCCGAGGCGGGTACCTGGGAACCCTGGGCATACGGCGAGGACGCGATGCTCATTGGGGTGGCTGTCGGAGAGACCGAAGTCGTGGCCTATCAAGCCAATCCGCAAACGCTGCCGCAGTACTGGCAGAAATTCTGGGCGCTGCGTCAAGTGTGGCAATACCAGCAAGCCGTGGAGGCTGCACCCACCCCGCTGCAACCGCTTGCACCACCTATTGCGATGGCACAACATTCCTAAAGCAGCTTGGGTAGTCTTATCCCGTGAGTGTTTTATCTATTCGGACCGTCCCAGATCCAGTTTTACGCAGTCAGACTGCGCCCGTTGAGGCCAACCGTTTTGGCTCCAAGGGCCTCAACCGTCTCATCGACTCCATGTACGACACCATGCAAGCAGTCGAGGGGGTGGGATTGGCTGGCCCGCAGGTGGGCATCGGTCAGGCGATCTTCGTTTTTGACCTTGAGGGACGACGTGGTCATGTCATCAATCCGGTCATCGAGACCTGGGGTGACACCACCCATGAGCCACGCGAAGGGTGTTTGTCGGTTCCCGAGCTCTACTACACTCCGCCACGGGCGCAATTCGCCAAAGTCCACGGTGTCAACGCTGACGGCGCTGCCGTGGAATACGAGGGCGAAGGACTCTTCGCCAGAATGCTGCAACACGAGGTTGACCATCTCAACGGTTACCTATTTGTCGACCGACTCGAAGGCGAACAACGGCGCGACGCCCGCCGCGCCATGATCTCACCAAAGTTCTTGGAAGCCACCAAGAGGATTAACTCTCAACGCTCCAACGAGATCAACTCGACCTTCGGTTCAGGCGCCGCTTTTGGTCAAGCAACGTCGTAAAGGAAGTACATGCGAATCGTATTTGCCGGGACCCCAGAACCTGCGGTCGCCTCGCTGGATGCTCTGATCGAAGCGGGGCACCAGGTTGTTGGTGTGTTAACCCGTACCGATGCCAAAGTCGGCCGCAAGCGCGTGCTGACTCCCTCACCGGTGGCCGCCCGGGCAGAAGAACTGGGATTACCGGTCATCAAGGCCGATGGTTTCACGAGCGCTGAAGGCCAAGCAGCCATTGATCAGCTCCAAGAATTGCAACCCGACATCGGTGCCGTGGTCGCCTACGGGGGACTGTTGCCGCAACACGTCCTGGATATGCTGCCTCAGGGATGGGTGAATCTGCACTTTTCGCTGCTGCCGGCATACCGCGGTGCCGCACCGGTGCAGTGGGCAATCATCAACCAAGAGACCCAAACTGGTGCCGCCGTCTTCCAGTTAGAAGCCGGCCTCGATACCGGACCGGTATTTTCCACTCTGTCACGCCCGTTGGCAGCCGACGAAACCGCCGGCGACGTCCTGGCTGACCTCGCCACCACCGGAGCTGAACTCTTAGCTGGCACGCTATCTGACATTGCTACGGGAACTGTCAAGGCAACACCACAACAAGGTGAGGTTACCTGGGCACCAAAACTGACCAGTCAACAGGCAAAAGTAGACCCCGCACAGTCCGTCGGCACCGTGCGAGGACTAATCAACGGCACTTCGCCAGCACCCGGAGCATGGGGGATACTGGAAACTGGTGCCAGCCAGCCGCAACGCTTCAAAATCGGCAGGGCACGTCCCGTAGAGAACCCGCCCGCACACGACCGACCTGCCGGAGCATTCCTTCTGGATGCAAAACGCGTGCTCCTGGTATGTCAAGATGGTGTTATTGAACTCACCGACGTCCAACCAGCGGGCAAGAAAATGATGCGCGCAACCGACTGGGCGCGCGGCGTAGACGATGCCGTGAGACTACAAACGTCAATCACGCACCCAGACGAGTTTCAGGTCAACTAAGGACGAAGAATTTGGCAGACGATACTTCACAAGACCGCCGCAACACCAAAGGGCGCCAACGCCACCGCGGCCAACCCGGCCGTCAACGCAAATACTCGGCATCTACCCCGTCGCAACGCAAGCGGTCCAGTGATCCCGCGCGACTGACCGCATTCCAAATCCTGCAGGCCGTCACGCACGAAGACGCATACGCCAACCTGATCCTGCCCACCCGGATCCGACGCAATAAACTCGACCGCCAAGATGCGGCATTTGCCACCGAACTCACCTACGGGACCCTGCGGTCAATCGGAACCTACGACGCCATTTTGAGTCACTGCGTTGATCGGCCCCTCAAAAAGCTCGACGCGTCGGTTCTTGATGCCTTACGTATCGGTACCCACCAGCTGCTGAACATGCGCGTGCCACCACATGCGGCCCTGAATACCACCGTTGCGCTGGTGCGCGACCAAATCGGAGCCGGTCCTTCCGGTCTGGTCAACGCCGTGCTGCGGAAGGTCAGCGAACGTAGCCTCGATGAATGGCTCGATGAGCTAGCACCAGGTGCATCCGATACGGACCTCTCCATCCGGTACGCTCACCCCACCTGGATTCTGCGCGCCATCAAACAATCACTTGCCGCCAACGGTCGTGCTCCAGAAAATTTCCACGCCGTTCTGACAGCAAATAATATTGCCCCCGAATTGAACCTCATCGCCCTGCCCGGAATCGGCGATTTGCAACCGGTGCTGGAATACGGTGCACAACCATCCGACCTGGCACCCGACGCCGCAGTTTTTGTCGGTGGCGACGCCGGCCGCATCCCCGGGGTTGCCGAGGGCACCGTCCGGGTCCAAGACATCGGCTCGCAACTCACCGCCCGGGCCCTGGTAACCGCTCGCAAAGTTACACCGGGAGAGTCCTGGCTGGATATGTCCGCCGGGCCCGGCGGTAAAGCCGCAGTCCTGGCGTCTTTGGCTCAAGCCCGGGGTGCCACCCTGCTGGCCAACGACGTCTCAGAACACCGCACGAAACTCGTTGCACAAGCCCTCCGGGTAGTGGATCAGGAGGTGTGGACGACGTCGGTCGCCGACGGCGTCGAATTGGCCAAGGATCCAGCTCATATCCAACGCTATGATCGGATCCTGCTCGATGCCCCGTGCACCGGACTTGGTGCGCTGCGTCGCCGTCCGGAATCCCTGTGGCGCCGGACCCCTCAAGACTTGGCCACGCTGACCCAGTTACAGGCCCAGCTGCTCGACGCGGCCATCACCATGCTCAAACCCGGAGGATTGTTGGCGTACGTCACCTGTTCGCCGCATATCGCTGAAACCCGGCTGCAAGTATCTGACCTTCAGAAACGCAACTCGGCCGTCAAACTTCTCGATTCGGCCACCGCACTGCAGGGTGCGGCACTGCAACGCGAAGACGGATCCGCACTGGAGCGCAGCACTATTACTGACGGCGACGCCGAAGCGAACACTGCGCAACTATGGCCCGACGTGCACAAAACTGACGCCATGTTCTTTGCCCTATTGACTCACTGATCAACAGCGAACCAGACCTCAAGGAGCCCGACCGTGACCGGTATCCACATCCATCCGTCTATTCTGTCCGCAGATTTTGCCCGACTCGCCGAAGAAATCGCGCGGGTCCATACCTCTGACGCCATTCACGTAGACGTTATGGACAACCATTTCGTACCCAACCTGACCATGGGAACACCGGTGGTCCAGGCCATTCGCGCCGCGACTGACAAACCACTTGATATCCATCTGATGATTGAGGACGCCGACCGGTGGGCGCCAGACTACGCTGATTTGGGAGCTGAATCCGTCACCTTTCACGTCGAGGCGTCCAAAGCACCGATCCGGTTGGCCCGGGAGCTGCGCGCCCGCGGTACTAAGGCGTCCATGGCGCTGAAACCGGCCACGCCCATCGAGCCGTATATGGACATGCTCACCGAGCTCGACATGATCTTGTTGATGACGGTAGAACCCGGCTTCGGCGGCCAGTCATTCCTCGACGTCGTGCTGCCAAAAATTCGACGTGCCCGCCAGGCAATCGAAGATGCCGGTGTGCCCATTGCCCTGCAGGTCGACGGGGGAGTTGCCCCTGATACGATCGAACGAGCCGCCGAGGCCGGAGCTGATGTTTTCGTGGCCGGGTCGGCGGTATATTCGGCTGATGATCCAGCCAAAGCTATTGACGAGCTGCGCGTGTTGGCACGCAACGCCCAACACTAAGGATCCTCCACCATGCAGTGGCTCATAGACCTATTTAACTGGACCATTCCCATTGCAGGCGGTGGGCTACTGATGCGCGAGGTCTTCGGAAACGTGTTCGGGCTGGCCTCGGCCCTGGGCGGGATGCAGCGCAAAGTCTGGGCCTGGCCGGTCGGAATTATCGGCAACCTCACATTGCTAACCGTGTTTCTCAGCAGTATGTTCGGTGGGGCCGACACCGCGAACCTGCTGGGACAAGCCGGCCGTCAAATCATGTTCATTACGGTCTCCGTCTACGGCTGGGTACAGTGGCAAAAATCACGCGGCATGCAAGGTGCCACGGGGAAGAGCACGGCGATCGTGCCGAAGTGGGCCTCCTGGCCAACCCGTATTGCACTCGTCGTCATCCTGATTGGCGGCACGCTGGCACTGACGCCGCTGTTCCGGACGCTGGGATCCTTTGAACCGGTCTGGGCTGATGCCTGGACCTTTGTCGGCTCGCTGTTAGCGACTTTTGGGATGGCCAAAGGCTGGGTTGAATTCTGGCTGATCTGGGTTGCCGTCGATATTGTCGGTGTGCCGTTGCTGTTTTCGGCGGGCTATTATGCCACGGCGTTTATGTACCTGTTCTACGGAGTGTTTACGCTGATCGGCTTCTTTGTGTGGGCACGTGCCCGGGCGCGCGAAAAACCCGCAGTCGAAACGTTGATGCCCGACCCCACCCTGCAAGATCCCGGTGAACCCCAGGTGAATTCGTGACCCAACTGTGTCACGAAATGCGTGGTTGTCCACAAAGTCGGTTACGAACAACTACGCTAGTAGGTGTGAAAACCTTCGAAGAACTCTTTGCTGAACTGACTGAAAAAGCACGCACCCGCCCGGATGGTTCCGGGACGGTAGAACAACTGGACGCCGGGGTGCATGCTATCGGCAAGAAAGTTGTCGAAGAAGCTGCCGAAGTCTGGATGGCCGCACGATACGAAACCAACGACGAGACAGCCGAGGAAATCTCCCAGCTGCTCTACCACCTCCAAGTCATGATGCTGGCCAAAGGTATCTCCTTGGACGACGTCTATAAATACCTCTAACTAGGAGAACCGAACGCAATATGTTGCGCATTGCTGTGCCCAACAAGGGCTCGTTGTCCGAAGCTGCTCGTGAAACCCTGATCGAAGCAGGCTACCGTCAACGTCGCGATTCCAAAGAACTGGTGTTTGTAGACCCCGACAATAGTGTTGAGTTTTTCTATCTGCGACCCCGCGACATTGCCATTTATGTAGCTAAAGGAACTCTCGATGCCGGGCTGACCGGCCGCGATTTGTTCTTAGACGCCCAAGTCGGTGACGCCGCCGAAGAGATCATGGCTTTGGGTTTTGCCCGCTCGACCTTCCGCTTCGCTGCGCCCGCAGGAGCTTTTTCCTCGGTTGACGAGCTTGCCGGAAAACGGATTGCCACATCGTATGACGGGCTGCTTTCGGATTATCTGAAGTCTTCGGCCATCAATACCGATAAGATTGTGCACCTCGATGGTGCGGTTGAATCTTCGGTCAAACTCGGTGTTGCCGACGCGATTGCCGACGTCGTGGAGACCGGCTCAACCCTCAAGGCCGCCGGAATGGAAATCCTTGGCGAACCGATCTTGCGATCCGAAGCCATTTTGATTGGCCAAACCGGCAAACACCCACAGGGTCTGGATAAACTCACCCAACGACTCCACGGCGTTTTAGTCGCGCGCGAGTACGTCATGGTCGACTACGACGTGCCACGGGCCCATATGGACGCCGCACTCAAAGTCACCCCGGGCCTGGAGTCGCCGACCATCTCTCCGTTGGCCGACGATAACTGGGTCGCGGTGCGCTCCATGGCAAAGAAAAAAGACATGAACCGCATCATGGACGAGCTCTACGAAATGGGTGCTAAAGCTATTTTGGCATCAGCCATTCACGCCATCCGCCTCTAACCCCAACCAACCGCGAGGAATATTATGAGCACTGCAATTCGCGTCATCCCATGTTTGGATGTCAATAACGGCCGAGTCGTCAAAGGCGTCAACTTCGAAAACCTGCGAGATGCAGGCGACCCGGTTGAACTCGCTCACCGCTACAATGCTGCAGGTGCCGATGAACTCACCTTCCTCGACGTCACAGCAACCACGGAGAACCGCGACACGACCTACGATCTGGTCAACGCCACCTCGAAGCAAGCGTTCATCCCGTTGACCGTTGGCGGTGGGATCCGCAGCGTTGAGCATGTAGAACAGCTATTACGCAACGGTGCCGATAAGGTCTCAATCAGCTCGGCAGCCGTGAGCAATCCAGAGCTGATCAACGAGATCGCCCAGCGCTGGGGTGCCCAGGTCCTGGTGCTGTCCCTCGATGCGCGCTCGAACCCTGAACTGCCTTCCGGTTATGAAGTCATGATTAAAGGCGGCCAAGAAGGCACCGGCAAAGACGCTATCGAATGGGTCAAAGAAGCCGAAGAACGTGGTGTCGGCGAAATCCTCATCAACTCGATTGACGCCGATGGCACCCGCGATGGTTTCGATCTCGAGATGATTCGCGCGATCCGCGCCGCAGTCGGCGTGCCGCTGATTGCCTCTGGGGGAGCGGGGGAACCAGCGCACTTCCCACCGGCGATCGAAGCCGGTGCGAATGCCGTACTGGCTGCCTCGCTGTTCCACTACGGCCCAGATGACATGATCAAACAGGTCAAAGACGCCATCGAAGCTGCCGGATACCCGGTACGCCGCTAGCCACCGGCCGCCTGTTATGGGCGGTCAATCAACACTAAAGCGTGGTCCGGTCGGCCCAGAGCATGCAGCACAAGCTCTCCGGCCGGACCCGTTACAAACGTTTGCGCGGTGCCGCGTTTCGCCACGATGCGTTCGCCATTCGTACGAATTAAGACGTACCCGGTTTTGGCCTGGGCGTAGTAGCTCCGCGCGTGTTCCCGCAGCTGTTCAAATAACGCATCAGCGTAGGCGTCGGTGAGTTTTCTCGGCGCCCACCGCGTTTGGGCGCGTCGAATATCTTCGGTGTGGACAAAGAAATGCAGTAACAAACTATCGGTCTGGGGCTTGCGCGGGGAGACCGCCTGGCGCAATCGAGTGAACATCGACTGCCGTGGGGGTGCCGGTCGCTCTTCTGGGCCATCAGCGATCCTTCGGACCAGGTTATAGAACGCCTTGCGGGACGAAGATTCTTCCCCCAACTTCGTAATCGCAGCCTGACGGGCCGCCGATTTGGACCCGAATCCGCCTTCGGTGACATGCTGCGGGTTCTCACGTAAATATACTGCGGCGGCCAAATGTTGCGTTTGCCATTCATCGACCAGGGTGGGCTCATTGGGCCCAGCAGCATATAAAGCTGCTACGAGCGCGTCGCGAGACGCTGCAACGAAGTCGTCGCCGTCGTAACTGGTGGATCCCGCAGATATGTTTGTCACATATGTGAAATTATCACGTGTTGATCAGTGGCGACAGTAGACAAGCCGCCCTAGACTGGATCCATCATGAACATTTCTGAAGTTTCACCGCCCGAATCAGATCTTGACCCACAGATCGCCGCCCGGTTGAAACGTAATCCCGATGGACTGCTGCCGGCCATTATCCAAGATGCCACGACCCGCGAGGTCCTTATGCTGGGATATATGAATGACCAGGCGCTCCACATGACGATGACCACCGGTCGCGCCTGGTACTGGTCGCGTTCCAGGGGCGAATACTGGCGCAAGGGTGATACTTCAGGCAACGTCCAACACGTCGTATCTGTTGCCCTGGATTGCGACGCCGACACCGTCTTAGTTCAGGTCCACCAATACGGCCCCGCATGCCACACCGGTACGCCCTCCTGCTTTACCGACCGGCAACTTCCTGTCACCGGCACCAAAACTTCCGCAGACCACATGAAAGAACCCGATGCGTGATATAGGCCCAGTGTTTCCCCCTCGAGAAACGTTTCATGAACTCGCAGCAGCCGATCACAAAGTGATTCCGGTAACCACCACGCTGCTGCCCGATGCGCTGACCCCGGTCGGCATTTACCGCCGACTGGCTAATGACGCCCCGGGGACCTTCCTGCTGGAATCTGCTGGCCAAGACGGCAACTGGTCGCGCTACTCGTTCATCGGCGCTGGCACTGCTGCCACTCTGACCGAAAAAGATGGCCAAGCATTTTGGCAGGGTCAAGTCCCCGCCGGGGCGCCTGCCACTGGGACCCCGCTAGAGGTACTGGAAGAATCCCTGAAATTCTTAGCCACCGATGTGCGCTCCGATATTTCCGCTACCTTGCCCTACCTCGTATCTGGATTCGTCGGTTTTCTTGGTTGGGATACGGTACGTGCGTGGGTCGAACTCGGTGACGGCCCCCACGATGACCTGAACCTGCCTTCTATGGCCATGAACCTAGTGACCGATCTGGCTATTCATGATGCCTTCGATGGCACCGTGACCCTGGTGGCCAACGTCATCAACTTCGACGGCGAACCCACCGGTGTTGACGCAGCCTATGATCGCGCCGTCGCCCGCCTCCAGGATATGACCCGGCGCCTGGTAGAACCGGTTGCCGACCCCGTCTCGATTGCACCGCCCGGCTGGTTGGATCGGGATTTCTCCCAGGACATCGAGCATTCCTGGCCCGAACACGAGTTCCTCAATGCGGTCCGCAAAACCCAGCAGTCGATTCGTGACGGCGAAGTCTCCCAGCTGGTTATCTCTCGGCGTTTCACCGCACCCACGACAGCCACAGCGCTTGACACCTACCGGGTATTGCGGGCCATCAATCCCAGCCCTTACATGTTCCTCTACACGTTTGACTACCCGGATAAAGACGGCGTGTACCATCTCGTGGGCGCATCACCAGAAACCTTGGTGTCGGTGAAAGATCAGCGCGTGCTGACCCACCCGATCGGTGGCTCCAAGCCCAAAGACTCAAGGCGCAGTATTCGGGCGATCAGCGAAGAACTCCTGGCCGACCCGAAAGAACGCGAAGAACATCAGCAACTTGTGGATTTGGCTAAGGCAGAACTGTCAAATGTGTGCGCCCCGGGGACCGTCGAGGTCTCGGATTACATGATCGTCCAACAGTTCTCCCACATTTTGCACATCGTTTCCACCGTTGAAGGTGACATCGCGGCCAACACCAGCGCCCTCGACGTCTTGCGGGCGAATTTCCCGGCAGGCACCCTGTCTGGATCCCCGAAACGCCGGGCACTGGAATTATTAGATGCGTGGGAACCACATGCACGCGGGCCATTTGGTGGCACCGTGGGTTACTTCGATCTGGCCGGGAACATGGACATGGCCATTACGATCCGAACCGCGGTCATCAAAGATCAGATCGCTTATCTTCAGGCTGGGGCCGGAATCGTTGCCGAGTCTGTGCCAGCCACCGAAGCAGATGAAACACTAACCAAAGCAACCGCTGCGATTCGTGCCGTCTTGGCCGCCCAGCAGCTGCAAACCATCGAACCGAATGATCCGCAATAGATGACCACACCACAACCAAGCCACGCGCAGCAGCACTCCCGAGGCATCACTCGGGGTATGACCGTGATCATCATCTTGCTCGGTGGGGTGCTCGCCCTGATCGGCTCAACCCAAACCTGGGTGACAGCCACCGGATTCGAAGCAACGCATATCAACAGTGTTCAACTATCTGGTCAGGAAGCCTCACCGGTCATCACCGCCATGGCGCTGGTGATTGTTGCGGCCGGGGCAGCGCTCTCCATTGCCCGCCACATCGGACGCTGGATTATCGGTATTGTGATCGTCCTGGCCGCACTCACGATGGGCTGGGTCACCTTGAACGTGGTGACCAATCCGTTGGGAGCCGTTGCCCCGAAGATTGCTGAAACCACCGGAACCACAGGCGTTGAGCAAATCGTTCCGAACATCGAAGTGTCCCTACTGCCTTGGTTAACGGTCATTGGAGCCCTGATCGGCGCCGTCGGTGGGGTGATCGCGTTGATCGCAGGACGCCGCTGGCCGGTGGGCAAGACAAAAAAATATGATGTGGGTGCCCAACAGCGCACTGAGCGGGAGGGACCGCTAGATGAAATCGACACGTGGGACGAATTATCTCGCGGCGAAGATCCGACTTAGAATCATGTAGTAGTTCGTGTTCTGCACGGGGCCTCGAGAAAAAATGGCACAATGGAACACATATCATCGCTAGCAACTTGAGGCTGCCGGAAATATCCTGGCTGACAGAAAGCCAACATCATTATGGCTTACACCACAGATGAAATCCAAGTCGACGAATACGGCCGTATTCTGAACGACCCCACTCACGATGAATCGCCAAGCCACGGCAACTCACCGGCTGCTTGGACACTGGTTGCTATGGTCCTGGTCGGCTTGGTCATCGCAGGTATCGGTTCGCTTGCTTCAGCGTGGATCGTCATGTGGGTCGGTATCGCCATCGCCGTCCTGGGCGCACCAGTTGGATTCTTCATGCGCCTCGCCGGTAAAGGTGCCAACGGAGAATACTCCTAAATGACCCGACCCAACCCCGCAACCGGAACGGTTCTCGACAGTATTATTGAGGGCGTCATCGAAGATATGGACGCCCGAAAAGCCAACACACCGTTGGCGCGCATGCAGCAGCTCGCCTCCGAGGCCTCACCGGCACGGAATGCGCACGCTGCACTGGCTGGTGGCCGCGACAACTCAACCGGCGTCAATATTATCGCTGAAGTGAAGCGTTCATCGCCGTCTGCCGGACCACTTGCACACATCGATTCTCCTGCAGAACTGGCTGCCCAGTACGAAGCCGGGGGAGCAGCGGCGATTTCGGTTTTGACCGAACAGCGTCGCTTCAATGGTTCGTTAGCGGACTTCGATGCCGTTCGCGCCCGCGTCGACATTCCACTGCTGCGCAAGGATTTCACGGTCGATGAATACCAGATCTATGAGGCTCGCGCGCATGGGGCAGACCTCGTCCTGCTGATCGTTGCCGCACTCGACGACACGCAACTGCGTGACTATCTTGCGCTCACCCACGAACTGGGCATGCACGCGCTGGTCGAAACGCACACGCCGAAAGAAATCGAACGCGCCGCGGCCCTTGAGGCCAAGATCGTCGGGATCAATGTACGCAATCTCAAGACCCTCGAGGTCGATACCGCCCACTACGGCACGCTGGCAGATCAACTGCCCGAAAACGTCGTGCGCGTCGCAGAATCTGGCGTCAAATCCGCCAGTGATGTGGCAATGTATGCTTCTCAAGGTGCCGATGCGGTGCTGGTAGGCGAAGCGCTGGTGAAACACGGCGAGCCCAAACAGGCCATCGTCGACTTCCGACAAGCCAGCAGATCATAACCACCTTTACGCTGCCTCGGCCCGGGTGCCGGGGCGGTTGTCGTATTTGGAAAGACAATTCATGAGCGTCCCAATGGATACACCACAGTCCGGTTCTACTTCGCATGAGGGAGCCTTCCGAGATCAGGAAGGTCCATACTTCGGCAAATACGGTGGCCGATGGATGCCTGAGTCTCTCATGGCAGCCCTGCAAGAGGTCGAAGAGACCTTCCGCGACGCTATCGAAGACCCCGAGTTCATCGAAGAACTCAACGACCTGTATGCCAACTACATCGACCGCCCATCGTTATTGACAGAAGCAAAACGCTTCGCCGAGCCATATCCGGGCGTGCGGATCTTCTTGAAGCGCGAAGACCTCAACCACACCGGTTCGCACAAGATTAACAACGTCATCGGCCAGGCGCTGTTGGCCAAACGTATGGGCAAAACCCGGCTGATCGCCGAAACGGGCGCCGGACAGCACGGAGTGGCCACCGCAACCGCCGCGGCGCTCTTTGGACTGGAATGCACTGTCTACATGGGTGAGGTCGACACCCAGCGGCAGGCGCTTAATGTGGCCCGCATGGAGATGCTCGGTGCTGAAGTCATCGCCGTGAAAATCGGTGCGCGCACCCTCAAAGATGCGATCAATGAGGCGCTGCGCGACTGGGTCGCTTCTGTTGATACCACCCACTACTTGCTTGGCACGGTCACCGGCCCGGCACCATTTCCTGAGATGGTCCGGTATTTCCACCAAGTCATTGGCCAGGAAGCCCGTGAACAGTCCCAGGCACAAGCCGGCAAGCTACCTGACGCCGTGGTTGCATGTGTCGGTGGGGGTTCCAACGCCATCGGTATTTTCCACGCTTTCCTCGATGACAATGACGTCGAGCTTTACGGTATGGAGGCCGGCGGCGCCGGTGTCGATACCGGGAAACACTCTGCCCCTATTGCCTTGGGTCGGGTGGGCGTTTTGCACGGAGCACGCACCTATCTGATGCAGGATGAAGATGGTCAGACCATCGACTCGCACTCGATTTCTGCCGGCCTCGACTACCCGGGAGTCGGTCCCGAACACGCATTCCTGCATGACTCCGGTCGCGTGACCTACCAACCGGTGTCAGACTCCGAGGCCATGAACGCTTTCAAATCCCTGACGCAATCCGAAGGCATCATGCCCGCGATCGAGTCCTCTCACGCGCTGGCCGGCGCGCAACGTCTGGCCGAACAATGGGTCAAAGACGGCGTCGTTGATGCCAACACCCCAGAAGCCGACCAAAAAGTCATCATCGTGAACCTGTCAGGTCGCGGTGATAAAGACGTCAGTACCGCCGCCACCTGGTTCGGTATGGTCCCAGAAGATCAAGCCGGACTTGGAGAATAGATAAATGTCAGAACAGATTCGCTCACTCACCGCACAAAAGATCGAACAGGCTCGCACTGAAGGTCGCACCGCGTTCATCGGGTACCTGCCGGCCGGGTACCCGACCATCGAAGAGTCCATCGAAGCTGCCGTCCAGCTGGGCAATAATGGTGCCGACATTATCGAGATCGGGTTGCCCTACTCCGATCCCGTGATGGACGGCGAAGTCATTCAAAAAGCCACCGCCGAAGCGCTGAACAACGGGTTCCGTGTGGCCGATGTGTTCCACATCGTCAAAGAAGTCACCTCACGCACCGATGCTGCCGTCGTCATCATGACCTACTGGAATCTGATTGATCGCATGGGCGTCGACGAATTCTCGCGCCGGTTCGCCGAAGCCGGGGGAGCAGGTCTGGTGACCCCTGACCTGGTGCCCGAGGAAGCGGCGGAATGGTTCGAAGCCTCCGATAAATATCAGCTGGACCGGATTTTCTTGACCGCACCGTCATCCCCGGATGAACGCGTCAAACTCACCGTGGACTCTTCCCGAGGGTTCGTGTACGCGGTTTCGGTCATGGGAATCACCGGGGCGCGTCATGAGGTCTCCAATGCGGCCGAGCGCGTTGTTGCGCGTGCCCACGCCGCCGGCGCGCCACGGGTCTGTGTTGGGTTAGGTATCTCCGAACCAGAACACGTCGCCGAAATCGGCGCCTATGCTGATGGCGCGATCGTTGGCACCGCCCTGGTCACCGCCCTGCGGGATGGGGGACCAGAAGCCGTCGGCGAGATCACCCGCCGTCTGGTTAGCGGAGCACCCAAAAACTAGCGACACGACCCCACGAGGACACCTACGCCTTATGCAGCTTGCAGCCTTGATGGCATCCATCCCGCCACCGCCGCTGGATGGATTCGAAATCGGCCCGGTCAAGATCCACATCTACGCACTGTGTATCATCGCCGGAGGAATCCTAGCGTTCTGGCTGGGCGGCAAGCGCTGGGCTGCGCGCGGCGGGAAAACCGAAGAGATGTACGACGTCGGCCTGTGGGCTGTCGTATTCGGCATCATCGGCGCCCGCCTGTACCACGTGCTGACGGTCCCGGATGTGTATTTTGGACCAAATTATGATGGCACCGGCGACCTGTCCAAAATCTTTGCGATCTGGGAAGGCGGCATCGCCATTTGGGGTGCCATCGGTGGTGGTGCTCTGGGCGTGTGGTTTGCGTGTCGCCGGTACGGCATCCGCATGCCCGCGATGGCCGATGCTATCGCACCCGGTATTCTGTTAGCCCAGGCTGTGGGTCGTTGGGGCAACTACTTCAACCAGGAACTCTTCGGGGAGCCGACCACCCTGCCGTGGGGCCTGGAGGTCGAAGCCGACCATTATAACTTCCCCGCGGGACTTCCGGCTGACACACTGTTTCACCCGACGTTCCTCTATGAGTCATTGTGGAATCTCCTGGGCGTAGCAATCCTGCTCCTGATTGATCGGCGCTTCAAACTGCGCAACGGCATGATGTTGTGGTCCTATATCGTCTGGTACACGCTCGGTCGCATCCCCATCGAATCCATCCGCTTGGACAAGGCCCAAACCTGGTCGATGTTCGGACTCGAGTTGCGCACCAATACCTGGACCTCGGTGATCATGTTCCTGATTGCCGTAGCCCTGCTGATCTACTCGAGTATCAAACGCCCCAAGGCTCCGGAGCAGTGGGTTGAAGCCAATAAAATCTATCGCGACGACCGCCACGAGGCCGCCACACCAGAAGTCGTCGACGCGACGGCAGAAAACCCTGCTCCCACTGCCAATGATGACGACGATTCCAGTCGACCTCTAGCATGACCAAAGTCATGGTCGTCAGCGTTATTCAATGATTAACTTCCGGGTGGCTGAACTCTAGACTAACGCATATGAGACATGCGAAGATCGTCGCCACATTCGGGCCTGCCACGCAGGGATATCAAACCACCAGTGAACTTATCAAAGCCGGAGTCAATGTTGCCCGGCTAAACTTCAGCCACGGAGATCACGAGGTACACACGAGTACCTTCAATACCGTGCGCCAGGCCTCATCTGATCTTGACGAACCAGTTGCGATCTTTGCCGACCTCCAGGGTCCGAAAATTCGTCTTGGCCGCTTCGCCAATGGACCACATCTGTTAGAAGACGGCGACACCTTCACGATTACCACGCGTGATGTTGAAGGCACCCAAGACATCTGCTCGACCACCTTCAAAGGCCTGCCTCAAGATGTTGAAGTCGGTGATCAGCTCCTCATCGACGACGGGAAGATCCAGCTTCAAGCCATCGAAGTTACCGAAACCGATGTCGTCACGAACGTCGTGATCGGCGGGGAAGTCTCTAATAATAAGGGCATCAATCTGCCCGGCGTGGCCGTTAATATCCCAGCCCTGACGGAGAAAGATCAAGAGGATCTGCGCTTTGCCCTAAAACTCGGGGTCGATATGATCGCCCTGTCATTTGTTCGCAGCGCCGAAGACATCGAACCCGTTCATCAGATCATGGAAGAGGAAGGCCGCCGCATCCCCGTCATCGCCAAACTGGAAAAACCGCAGGCGGTGGACAACCTCCAAGAAATTATTGACGCCTTCGATGCCATCATGGTGGCCCGCGGAGACCTCGGCGTAGAGCTCCCACTGGAACAGGTGCCTGTCGTCCAAAAGAATGCGATTGATCTGGCCCGCCGCTGGGCCAAGCCAGTTATCGTGGCCACTCAAGTCCTAGAATCCATGATCGAAAACCCACGACCCACCCGTGCAGAAGCCTCCGACTGTGCCAACGCCGTCCTGGACGGGGCAGATGCCGTCATGCTATCCGGGGAGACTTCAGTGGGGAAGTACCCGGTACGCACGGTTCAGACCATGGCCAAAATCATCAAATCCACCGAGGAGCATGGGCTCGAACGCATGCCGCCCCTGGGTACCAGGCCACGTACCCGTGGGGGAGCAATTACCCGTGCTGCCGTCGATATTGCACGCTCACTGGACATCCCGTTTTTAGTCGCCTTCACCCAATCGGGTGATTCGGCCCGGCGTTTATCGCGTTTGCGTGCACCGCAACCGATCTACGCATTCACCCACTCATTTACCACCGCCAACGTCCTGTGCTTGTCCTGGGGCGTGGTGCCAAAGGTCGTGCCCTTCAAGGACTCAACCGACCAGATGACCGAACAAATCGATCACGAACTCGTCAAGAACGGTCTGGCCAAACTGGATGACCTCGTCGTGATGGTGGCCGGTTCACCTCCGGGTGTACCCGGATCGACCAACATGCTCAAAGTGCACCGCATGGGAGCGACGACGGCAGAAATTGATCCGGCCCTCGTTGACACCGCCGTGGCACCGGCAGCCCACCGCTGGGATGCGGTATCCGGCTGGTCGCCAATGTAACACCCTACGCTGAGGTGTTGCCCAACTGGTCAATGACCGTTTGGGCAACATCTTTCATCGTTAAACGACGATCCATCGAAGTTTTTTGGATCCACCGAAATGCTTCGGGTTCGCTGATGTCCAGTTTTTGCTGCAGTAAGGCTTTGGCTTGATCCACCAGTTTCCGGGTCTCAAACCGGACTGTCAGATCAGAAATCTCCGATTCAAGTGTCACCAGTTGCTCGAACCGAGCCTTGGCCAATTCGATGGCTGGTACCAGATCGGTTTCACTAAAGGGTTTGACAATATAGCTCATCGCGCCGGCCTGGGTGGCCTGATCAATGAGGTCTCGTTGGGAAAATGCGGTGAGGATCACCACCGGCGCTATCGACTGCTGGGCGAGATGCCGGGTGGCTGATAAGCCATCCATGACCGGCATCGAAATATCCATCAAGACGACGTCGGGTTTGAGTTCTTCCACCAGTTCAATGGCTCGCTGACCATTTTCCGCTTCGCCAACTACCTCATAGCCTTGTGCAGTCAGTGTTTCGACGATATCCAATCGGATGATGGTTTCGTCTTCGGCTACCACAATACGTATCGGCTGGGGTGGCTCAGTGTCTGGCATCGTAACCTCATATCATCGGTGCGACGGGGCAGGATCAGTGGATCATTCTACGTCAGAAACCAGACGGGCTTCGTTTGGTTATTCCAAAAACTTGTGTAAAATAGGTCAGGTGCCTAGCCCGAATGGCGGAATTGGTAGACGCGTTGCACTCAAAATGCAATATCGAAAGATGTGTGGGTTCGAGTCCCACTTCGGGTACCACTGCCAAGCCTCTGCAATCGATCCACAGAATCGATGCGGAGGCTTTTTCTTGCCACTATCCGACGCGAGAACAGTTATGACACGTCGACGACATGGTCGTCATGTTGACGGTCAGGGCATTTTTGAAAATGTAGAGTGTCCTATGACAATATGGTCTGGTGCATAAAGCGCTTATGCACGTTAAATTCTGCCCCCAGATATGAGACTCACACCGGCGGTTCAAAGATGAATTGCGCAGGTGCCTGCGAAGAGGTGAAGCACCGTGCTGCTACTAGCGGTCGTATTCAGCCTGGTCGCAGTCGTCCTGGCGGTCCCGCTGTCCCATTGGATGGGTCGATATGCTGGCTGGCTGTTATGGATACCGTTAGCCGCGTCAGCCTGGACGCTGAGTCAGGCGTTTGCTGCATCGACCGGGGAAGTCATTGAGTACTACCCGTGGATTCCGGATTTCTTTAACGTCGGCTTCCACCTGCGCCTTGACGGTCTCTCCTTGATCTTTGGTCTACTGGTGACGGTCATCGGTGCCGGGGTGCTGTTCTATTCAGCAAAGTACTTGGACACCACCAAAATCACCAGCTTTTATTTGGGCATGACCACTTTTGCGTTAGCCATGCTGGTCTTGGTCCTAGCCAATGACGTGATGCTGCTCTATGTCGCGTGGGAAGCTACGACACTCGTCTCGTTCTTCCTCATCGCACGATCTGGATCACATGCCCGAAAACCCGCGGTCCGAACCCTCCTGGTAACCATTCTGGGTGGCCTGGCGCTGTTAGCTGCCGTCGCGATCATGATCGTTGCGACCGGCACAACCGTCATCACCGAGATCCTGGTCTCTGATCTGTGGACACAATCCACACCGGTGACTTGGCTTATCATCACCCTGGCCGTAGCCGCATTTACCAAATCGGCCCAATTCCCGTTTCAATCGTGGCTACCGGACTCAATGGTGGCCATCTCACCGGTTTCGGCTTATCTCCATGCCGCAGCGATGGTCAAAGCAGGAATCTACCTGCTCTTACTCTTCTCACCGGCCCTCGCTGGCAACACCCTGTGGCTGGTCTTGCTCGTATCATCGGGACTGCTCACCGCCCTATTGGGAGCCGTCTCGGCGCTGCGCCGCTACGACCTCAAAGAGCTCTTGGCCTATTCCACGATGTCGCAACTGGGTTATCTGGTCGCCCTCATCGGTCTCGGAACCCCAGCAGCGTTGACTGCCGCGATCGTGCACACGATCGCCCACGCACTGTTCAAATCGGCATTATTCCTTGCGGTCGGTGTGATCGACCACGAGACCGGCACCAGAGACATGCGCATGCTCACTGTCCGCCGGATGGCGATGCCCGCGACGCTGATGGTCATTATCCTCGGGTCTGCCTCTATGGCCGGGGTGCCACCGCTGTTGGGCTTTGTGTCGAAAGAGTCACTGTTCGCCGCATTTTTGGATGCCGACCTCAACGCCGGGGTCACGGCACTGCTCACCGCCATGGTGGTGTTGATCGCGATCTGTACATTCACCTACTCTGGCCGACTCGTTTTGGGCGCCATGGGACGCTACCGCCCACCAAAACACTGGATCAATACACCCCGTGGCTCCGGGGCCAACCGCCAAACCGCTAGCGAAGCCTCTGTAACCTTCTGGGGTTACCCGGCCGTCAACGCGTTTCTCTCCCTGATCTTAGGGATCGCCCCCTTTATCTTGACCGGTAGTGTCACCGCAGCGGCACATGCCGTCACCGGTATAGAACCAGGCCTGGAGTTATCGCTGTGGCACGGTGTGACGCCCGCACTGCTGCTGTCGATGCTGGTGATCGGATTGGGCGCAGTTGCCGTATGGTATCTGCCGGTCATCGAAGCATTCTTGGTGCCCCAACCGCTGAGTTTCTCAGGCTTGGGCGTCGTGGAGAAACTGCGCCAGGCAACCATCGAAGTCGGCGCCACCGTCAGTTCTTGGACCTCGGGCTTGAACCCCGGCCGTCATCTAGCGGTCCCGTCGGTACTGCTGGCGGTGCTCGCCCTGGCGGGCTTTATGACGATCGACAGCCTGCCCGACCAACAACACCACCTCACCCGCTGGTCTGACTGGCTGCTCGTCGCCGTGGTCGCCGTAGGAGTTATCGCGACCATCCGCGCCCGCACCCGCGTCGCGGCGATTGCCGTCCTGGGGACCGTGGGTTTCGCGGTCACGCTGTGGTTCTTTGCACTCGGTGCGGTCGATGTTGCCCTGACCCAGCTACTCGTCGAAATCCTCACCGTCGTCGTTATGGTCTTACTGCTGCACCGGCTACCTAAAACCTTTGGGAAGGCCGATAAGCTCTCCCTGGTGGGCGTGATCGCAGCGATCGCCGCCGGCATTGCAGCTTTTGCCGGAACTTATGCGCTCACCGGACGACGCGGCATGTCCGAACCGGCCAAATACTTGACCGAACAGGGCACCGAAGTCACCGGCGGCAATAACCTGGTCAATGTCATCCTGGTGGAATTCCGTGCACTCGATACTCTCGGCGAGCTAACCGTCCTGGGGGTCGCAGGCGTGGCGGTTGCCGCACTCCTAGCGTCCCGGACCCCGAATCCGGTGCGCCAAGCCACCATGTTGAAAACCTCCCCACTGTCGGACCCCTTCGACAACTCGACCTATCTGCGGACCTTTGCCAAGATCGCCGTCCCCATCCTGGTGGTTTTCAGTCTCATCCTACTGGTGCGCGGTCACAACGAACCCGGCGGAGGATTCGTGGCGGCGCTGCTCACCGGGGCCGCTTTTGCGCTGCTGTACTTGGCGGCTCCAACCGATGATGCCGCCCCCATCAAGTGGCCGTATATGGGACTCACCGGAGCCGGGGTCGCGCTCGGGTCCGCCGTGGGGATCTATGGCCTCGTCGACGGTTCATTTTTGAAACCCATTTACCTGGACATCGTGGGATTTGAACTCAACACCTCGTTGCTGTTCGATGTTGGCGTCTACTTCGCTGTCCTCGGACTGATCCTGGGTGCCTTCAATATGCTGGGCTCCGAGCGCGGTCTGGCCAAAGCCATCGAAGTGCCATCCGAAACGACAACCAAGAGCTCGGACCGCACCACGACTTCCACCGAGCGCGTCCGCGAGCGGGAGCGTGTGACATGACCCTGGCACTCACCGTTGCCATTTTGACCGCCGGCGCCGTCTACCTGTTTACCAAACGCGAGATGCTGCGCATTATTTTAGGCTTCGTGTTGATCGGACACGCAGGCAACCTCATCCTTTTTGCCGCTGGCGGCACCGACCGCCGCACCGAGGCCTTCCACCCGTCAGCCGACCCGTCGGTGATGGCTGACCCACTGCCGCAGGCTTTCGTGTTGACCGCGATTGTTATCGCGTTTTCGATCACCGTGTTCATGCTCGTCCTGGCGGTCACCGGGGATAAATCCGATGACACCGCCGAGAAGGTCGAAGAACTCGACGTCGCAGCCGAATCGGCTTCCGACGGCGTCCGACGCATGCCACGCAAGACCAACGGACAGGAGCGGCCATGAACCCGGCGATGATCGGCGCGCTGTTGCCACTGTTTGTTGGTCTACCGCTGCTTGTGGCAGGCCTGTTGGTGATGACCGGGCCGCGGTTACGCTTACACGCCGTGGTGAATTTTGCCACGATGCTCACCATGCTCGGCGCAGCCTTTGGGCTCGTGTATTATTTTTGGGCCAACGACGGCGGGGCGGTGGCCCACCAGGTTGGGCACTGGCCCCCGGGCATCGCCATCCCGTTTGCCGCGGACATGTTCACCGCACTGATGCTGTCGGTGACCATGATCCTGACCGTCGTGTCGATCTGGTTCGCCCAGGCATCCCGGGCGGCAAACTCCCGGTACTTCGCACCGCTGGTGCTGATTCTTACGACCGGCGTCAACGGGGCGCTACTCACCGCCGATCTGTTTAACCTTTTCGTCTTCCTGGAAGTCATGTTGCTGCCCAGCTACGGGCTCTACGTCCTGAGCGCCCACCGCAACCTGCCGTTGCGACGCGTCCACGGGGCGCGGTTATACGTAACGATGAACTTATTCACCTCCACCTTGTACATGATCGGTGTCGGTTTCCTTTACGGCACCGCAGGATCCGTCAATATCGCCGTGCTGGCCAATCAGGCCCAAACGGATCCGACCGTAGCGATCGCCGGGGCCGTGAGCATTTTCGCTCTGGCCATTAAAGCCTCGGTCGTCCCGGTGCACGGCTGGCTGGCGCGCGCGTATCCGGGGACCTCCCCGGCAATCACCGCCCTGTTTTCCGGACTGCACACCAAGGTCGCGATTTATGCGATCTACCGGATCTATGCGGTCGTCTACAACGGCGATACTCGATTTTTGTGGATCGGTGTCGTGCTCTTTTCGCTAACCATGCTCATCGGCGTATTCGGTGCGGTGGGGGAAAAAACCACCCGCACGATCCTGGCTTTCCACATGGTCTCCCAGATCGGTTACATCCTGCTCGGTGTCGCGTTGTTCACCGAATTGGGCCTGACCGCAGGCATCTTCTACCTGCTGCACCACATGATCGTGAAAGCCTCCCTGTTCATGTCCACCGGTGCGGTTGAGGTCCGCTACGGCACCGGCGTCATCGGGGCCCTGGGTGGCATCTCGCGCACCGAACCCGTCGTCGCAGTTGCCTTCATGATCGCCGCGCTGTCCCTGGCCGGGATCCCACCGTTTTCTGGGTTCGCCGCCAAGTTCATGCTCATCGTCGGTGCGGTTGAGGCCGGCGAAATCGCCGCCGTCGTCGTTATGCTCTTCGTCTCACTGATCACCCTGCTGTCGATGCTGAAAATCTGGACCGGGATGTTTTGGGAAAAAGGCTCGGGCGGGCCCGCCACCAAAACCGGTACCATCATCACCTCAGCCACCCGCGACCCCTACGCCCACGAAGCCTCATACACCCCTGAGCTGGCCACCGAAGCCACCCACTTTCAAGTCACGACCCTCACCGGAGCCCAAACCATCCTGGAATCCGATGAATCCACCATGCCGCGCCGGCGCATCAACTTCGCCCTGGCCGCACCCTCCGTGATCCTGGCCGCCATTACCGTCGCGTTTGGACTCGGTGCGCAATTCCTCTTGGCACTGTCCGGGATCGCCGCCGACGGCCTGCTCGACACCACCGCCTACGTTCAGGCGGTGCTGACATAATGAAAACGCTCACCTGGTTGCCACGCTGGATCTGGCTGGTCATCTGGTTTATCGGCCAGATCATGTCCTCGTCCTGGGCCGTACTCAAAGATCTGGTCACTCCCGGCGTCAACGCGCACCCGGGCATCGCGCGCGTGGCCACCGACTGTGTCACCGACGCCGAAGTCACGATGCTCTCGGCCATGATCACCATTACGCCCGGCACGCTGACCCTGGGCACAGAAATTGATGACGACGGCGTCCGCTGGATCTATGTGCACTCGCTGTATGACGGCGACCCCGCATCCGTGGCCGACGGGTCAATCGACATGCAAAACCACATCCTGGCCGCGATGCGCCGGACCGGCTTTGAACCGCGCAGCATTGATCAAACCAACCGCCACGAGCCAAGGAGGGCCATGTCATGACCGCTATGAACTTTGGCCTGTTGCTCGCGCTTGTGCTCCTGGCCGCCTGCATGATCGCGGTGGCTTATCGCATGATCACCGCCGACACCGACGCGGACCGCGCCGTGGCCGCCGACCTGCTGATGTTTTCCTTCACCGGCATCCTGGCGCTGCTCGGCGTCATCCTGGCCGGGGCATTCTTTTTTGATTTGCTCATCGTCGCCTCGGTGGTCGGGTTCTTATCGGCCGTCTCCCTGGCCCGAGCGCTGACCAGGGGGCGTCGCTGATGGATACCGCCGTACTCGATATCGTCGCCAACGTCATCATCCTGGCCGGGGTGCTCGTCCTTGCCGTCGCCGCCATCGGACTGTTCAAATTCCGCGACGTCTACACCCGCATCTCCGCGGTCGGCACCGCCGCCGGGCTGGGCATCTCATTGGTCATCATCGGGGTATTTGTCCTGGCGCCGTCCTGGCCAAACTTCATCAAACTGCTCATCATCCTCTTCCTGCAGTTGGCCACGTCTTCGATCGGGACCATGGCCATCGCCCGGTCTGCCTATCTGACCGGCTCAAAAATGCACCCCGGCTACTTCGACCACCTAGCCGAAGACCAAACCGATCCCGCCGAAACCGCCCAACCCGACCACGACGTCGCACTCGACGATGCGACCGACGACGCCGTGGCGGCCGAGGACGACGACACGGTACGGGGCGCGCCGTAATGCCGCGCCCGGCGCAACTGGGGAGAACTACCGGTGTGTGGCGTATCGGCTCGTTAGACTAGATACCGTGACTGCTACCAATAACTCTGCTTCGACGAATTCCAACCGCTTAATGGTCATCGATGGCCACTCGATGGCGTACCGCGCGTTCTTCGCGCTGCCCGCGGAAAACTTCCAAACCAAGACGGGTCAACACACCAACGCCGTCTACGGTTTTCTCAACATGCTGCTGGCCATGATCCGGGAACAACAGCCCACCCACATTGCCGTGGCTTGGGATATGGACACCCCGACGTTCCGGTCGCAACAATACCCGGAATATAAAGCCGGCCGCGATAAAACCCCGGATGAGTTCCACGGTCAAATCGACCTGACCAAACAGGTCATGGCCGCCCTGAACATCCCGAACATCGAAGTCGACGGCTACGAAGCAGACGACATTGTCGCCACCATGGCCACCAAGGCCGCCGCTCACGGCTGGACCGCCCGCGTGGTCTCGGGTGACCGGGATACCTTCCAGCTCATCGACGACAGCATCACTGTGTTATACCCCATGCGTGGCGTCTCCGAACTGCCACCCTTCGACGCCGACGCCATCGAAGAACGCTACGGCGTCTCCCCGAAACAGTACCCAGAGCTTGCGGCCCTGGTTGGTGAAACCGCCGATAACCTACCCGGTGTTCCCGGTGTCGGTCCCGGCTTTGCGGCTCGCTGGTTGAAAAAATACGGCAGCCTGCAGGGCATTTTGGAAAACATTGACGACATCGGCGGCAAAAAGGGTGATGCGCTGCGTGAGCACGTCGACGACGTCAACCGCAACCGCCAGCTCAACGCCCTGGTGACCAACCTTGAGCTACCCCTGGATCTCGACGACACCGAATTGGTCAACCCGGATCGCAATCTGGTCTCCGAACTCTTCGATGCCCTGGAATTCAACACCATCCGCGACCGGTTATTCACCACCTTCGAACAACAACTCGGCCACACCGCAGACGAGGCCCACGAAGATCACGACATGCCCGAAACCACCGTGATCGACACCCCGGAAGCGTTCGCCACGTTCTTAGCGGCGGTGGACGAACCGATCGCCGTGTTCAGTCACATCAACCCACCGGCGACCATTACCCGACGCAAGATTCCAGCCCCGGGGGACTACGGCCAGATCCGCGCCTTTGGTTTTGCCACCGCGCAGGCCACCGCGGTCATCGACTTGGAGACCGCCAGCCACGAGCTAGGCGCCGCCGTCGCCGAGTTCTTGGCCAATGAGCACTACGGCAAAGTGGTATACGACCTCAAAGCCCTCCTGAAAGCCCTTGCGACCGCTCCAGAAACCTCCCCGCTGCCGGCACAGCCCGACGTCAACACCTCGGTCGTCAACGTCACCGACGACGTCTTATTATCCGGCTACATCCTGCAGCCTGATCGCCGTGGCTACGGATTAGCTGACCTCGTGCAAACCTACCTGAACGCCCGCCTGGACGCTGTGAGCACTGCCAACGCCCAGGGCCAACTGACTATTGAAGGCCTCGACGACGACGCCAACGCCAAACTCTTGGCCCAATACGCGCGCAACGCCTGGATGATTCACCGCCTCAATGAATCCATGGACGGCCAACTGGCCCAGCGCGGCGCCGAAGCGTTACTTCACGACTTGGAAATCCCACTGTCTGTGGTGCTGGCCAAGATGGAGCTGACTGGGATTGCCATCGACCGCCAACGCCTCGACTCGCTGCTGGAAGGCTTCACCAACGAGGTCGACAAGGCCGAGGAGTCGGCTTTTGCCTCGATCGGCGGCCAAGAAGTCAACCTGGCCTCGCCTAAACAACTCCAGGTGGTGCTGTTTGAAACCCTCGATATGCCCAAGACCCGCAAGACCAAGACCGGGTACTCGACCGATGCTGACTCGCTGGCCGATCTGTTAGAAAAGACCGATCACCCGTTCTTGCACAATCTCATGGCCTACCGTGACGCGACAAAACTGCGCCAGACCGTGCAGGGGCTGTTGGATTCCATTGCCGACGACGGTCGCATTCACACCCGATTCTCGCAAACGGCTGCCGCCACCGGTCGCTTGTCATCGCTGAACCCCAACTTGCAAAACATCCCCGTCCGCACCCCGGCGGGCCGACAGATCCGCGACATCTTTGTGGCCGGAACCCACCCGACCGTCGAGGAGCGCACCACCTTGCTCACCGCAGACTACTCGCA
>ERZ1032895.48-NODE-48-length-36082-cov-13.515391_pt1 | contig 36082 bp, 32 predicted proteins | sample MGYA00516687_ERZ1032895 | MGnify/ENA primary metagenome ERZ1032895 (study PRJEB33719, sample SAMN04261600) | wastewater metagenome | biome: rural village; feature: latrine urine exit; material: soil | place: El Salvador | collected 2013-01-14 ... | reverse complement strand
TCCCGGACGGTGATGGCGACAGCTTCCAATCACTGTGCTTGAAGGCCAAGCCGGAGCATGCTGAGGAGATCCGTCGTCTCTTTACTGAGGATGCCAATCCCGACTTCGCGGTCATCGATGCGGTGGGTGGCGGTGTGGGCTGGCCCAACCTGCGAGCGCAGCTCGGCGCAGAATCCAGCCGCGATATCCTGCTCGGGCTGATGGCGCCGGACCGCCGCCAGCTTGAGGCGCTGCAAGCCAATGACGCCTGGGTGAGTGAGGCGCGTGACCTCTTCAAGCGTACCCTGGGGCTGAAGCTGCGCACCCGCGGCAAGACGTGGTCCTCCATCGCCGATGAATTGTGGCGATTCGTGTTGTTCAGCGAGTTTGTGTTCGACCTGCCGCAGACGCTGCCCGAGGCTCTGGCCGACATTCCTCGGGCCGAAGAGGGCGCACGGCCGATCATCGAGGCGCTGTGTGAGTCGTTGCGCAACGACCGGCGCAGTCAGGACTTCTATATCGAGAAGGCCGAGGAGATCGAGGCTGAGCTGAATCTGCCCGATCAGTGTCGGGAGCTGACCGACCTGGGGGGGCGCGATACCTTCCCATTCGAGGAGCGCACCTTCCTGCTCCAGGCAATATCGGCTTTCGACCAAGGAGACATCGAGCGCGTACGAGGCATCCTGGGTCAGCATGAGCGCTCCGTATGGACGGCGCAGGGGGAGAGCCGAGAGAAGTGGTATCTGGTCGATGCGGCGGCGTCCCTTGCCCAAGTCTGCGCTGATCTCGAGCAGCGCCTGCCTGAGCACTCCGAGAGTCTGGAAGGTCTCGTGCAGTTCTATGTGGGCAGCCTGCGTGAAATGGATCGGCTGCACCGTGAGTTCGAGCAGACAGTGAGCGACTACGCGTGGCAGGACACTCGTGGCGAGATGTCATCGCTTACCCAGCGCGCCCGTAAACTCTACGCCAATTTGGCAGAGTCGACACAGCGGTGCTTCATGCGGCTGGTCAGGAAGACAGGGTGGCCGCTGCCCGGCATGCTGGCCAATACCCAGGCCTTCGATCGGCTCGTGGCCCCTCAGCTGAAGCAGAACGGCCACCGGGTGGCCTTCTTCATGGTGGATGCGCTGCGCTATGAACTCGGCGTGGCACTCGAGAAGCAACTGGCCAACGACGGCTCTATCGAGATGCAGCCCTCGCTGGTTCAGCTGCCCAGCGTGACACCGGTGGGCATGGCCAGCCTGCTGCCGGGCGCCGATGACCTGCTGATGCTGGAGAAGGGCGAAGATGGCTTGGTGCCAAAGCTGGACGGTAAGCCGGTCGCGACCGTAGCTCAGCGTATGGAGGCCTTCAGGCGTCGCTACGGGCAACGCTTCGCCGAGATGCGGCTCGAGGATTTTGTGCGCAACAAGGGGCCCGAGATTGATCCCGAGACCGATCTGCTGGTGCTGCGCTCTGTCGAGATAGACAGCCACTTCGAGAACCACCCCGAGACGGCGCCGGCCGAGATCACCAATGCGCTGAAGCGTATCCGCATGGCAGTGAATCGGCTGGTCGAGCATGGCTTTCATGAGGTAGTGATAGCGACTGACCACGGATTCTACATGAACACCCATGCCGGTGCCGGCGATGTGGCGACCAAGCCGCATGGTGACTGGCTGATCGTTCACGATCGCTGTGCGCTGGGGGACGGCTCGGCGGATGACCATCATCTAGTGATGGAGGCCGAGCGTCTCGGAATCCGTAGCAATACCAAGAGGCTCGCAGCACCGTTGAGCATGGCTCCCTATCGGGCCGGCTTGCATTACTTCCATGGGGGCCTGTCGCTTCAGGAGTGCGTGGTGCCGGTGATCCGAATGCAGCTCAGGAGCCATGAGCAGCCTAGCGTCAAGCGAGCCAGCGTCACTATCGGCTACAAGCAGGGTGCGACGCGGATCACCACCCGAGTGCCGGTGATCGATGTGGTCGTTGAAGCGGCCGACATGTTCTCCGGCGAGGGCAGCTACGAGATTCTGATTGAGGCCCAAGACAAGAAAGGCAACGTGGTCGGCGAGGCCAGGGCTACCGGCCCGGTGAACCCGGCAACTGGCACGCTGAGCCTACAGCCGGGTGAAGCGGTGAAGGTGAACCTGAAGATGGAGATGGAGTTCGAGGGCAAATTCAAGGTGAAGGCCCTGGACCCCAGAACCCAGACTGTTTATAGCCAGATCGACCTTGAAACGGACTATACGGTGTAAGCCATGGATCAGATTGATCTGGATAAGCTCGACCAGCAGTTGACCACCCTGTTCGATGGCAAGGTAGTTCGCAAGGACCTCCTGCACCGTATCAAGAAGGGCACCAACGTGCCGACCTTCGTGCTCGAGTTTCTGCTGGCACGTTACTGTGCCAGCGACGAGCCGGAAGAGATACAGGCCGGCATGGAGGCCGTGCTGGATACCCTCAACGACAATTACGTGCGCCCTAACGAGGCCAATGCGGCCCAGTCTCGGGTTGCCACTAAAGGCAAGCATCGCTTCATCGACAAGGTGCATGTCAATTACGTCGAGAAGGATCGCCGACACTGGGCGGCCCTGGAGAATTTCGATTCGCGGCGCGTGGCGATCAGCGAGAAGTTCTACCGCGCCAACGAGCGGCTGCTGCAGGGCGGGCTGTGGGCCGAGGTGACCATCGGCTACAACGAGATCGAGGGCGACGATTACGCCTTCTTTGTCGAGGACCTGCGCCCGATCCAGCTGAGCCGCTTCGACTTCGACCGCTACTGCGAGGGCCGGGAAGCCTTCAGCCGCGATGACTGGATGGATGCGATTCTGCGCTCGGTGGGCCTGGAGCCGACCAGGCTTTCCAAACGTGTGAAGTTCCACTTCATCGCCCGCCTGGCACCGCTGATCGAGCCCAACTTCAACTTCATTGAGCTTGGGCCCCGTGGAACCGGAAAGTCCTACTTCTACAGTGAGTTCTCACCCTACTCGACGCTGATCAGCGGGGGCCAGGCCACCAAGGCGACGCTGTTCTACAACGTGCAGCGCCGCAAGATTGGCCTGGTGGGCTACTGGGATACCGTGGCCTTCGACGAAGTGGGCGGGATCAAGATTAAGGATCCCGACACCATCCAGATCATGAAGGATTTCATGGCCAACGGTCGCTTCTCCCGGGGTGTCGAGGTTATCGCTCAGGCTTCCATGGCCTATGTAGGCAACCTGGATCTCTCCGTTGAGCAGATCGTCAACTCTGAGGTGTATGACCTTTTCCAACCGCTGCCCAAGGAGTTTGACCTGGCGGTGCAGGACCGTTTTGCCTGTTACCTACCCGGCTGGGAAATGCCGAAGAATAGCAGTGAGTTCCTGACCAGCAACTATGGCTTCATCACCGATTACCTGGCGGAAGCGTTCCACCATCAGTTCAAGCAGACCAATCGCTATGAGGAGGTCTCCAGCCGCGTGAAGCTGGGCGATGCCGTAGAGGGGCGCGACGAGAAGGGCATCAAGAAGACGCTATGCGCCTTCCTCAAGATTCTCCACCCCCATGGCAAGCCCAGCGACGAGGAGTTCGAGGAATATGTGGCCTATGCGATTGAAACCCGCCGGCGGGTCAAGGAGCAGATGAACAAGCGCAAGACCGATGATGAGTTTTCGCGCATTAATCTGTCCTACTTCACGGCCTCGGGCGATGAGGTGGTGGTCTACTGCCCGGAGTCCAAAGCTGCCGCTGCTACCCAGGAGCCGAGTCGGCGCAATATTCACGCAGGAGAGGAGGGCAGGGAGGCTGCAAGCGAGCCCCAGGCCAGCCCCCCTGCAGCGGCCGAGGTGGCTGTGGCTACAGAGCCCTCGGCACCAGCCAATGAGCCAGAGGCCAGTCCAGAGCCCCAGGAGCAGCACTTCACGATTCACTATGGTGATACCGGCCATAGCTACGAGTCGCTGATTCTACCGTACCTGCAGAGTGCCAAGCAGGTTGATATCGAGGATCCTTACATCAGGGCCAATCACCAGGTTCATAATTTCGTGCGCTTCTGTGAGGCTGTGATCAAGTCCCCAACGGTGCGCAAGATCGTGCTGACGACTAGCTATGACCAGGACACCGATCTCAAGATGCTTAACGACCGCTTCGAGGAGCTGAAGCAAAGCCTGCTGGAACTGGATATCGAGCTCAAGATCCTTATCAACGAGAATCTCCATGATCGTGAGATTCGCATCGATAACGGTTGGGTAATCAAGATCGGACGGGGGCTGGACTTCTATCAGAAACCCGATCTGTGGTTTGGGGTAGGGGCGCATGATCTCAGCATGCGGCGGTGCCTTGAGACGAAGGTGGATATATTTCGAACGTAGCTAAAAGAGTATGAAGGAGAGGTGGTGAGCGCCGCCTACGTACCGATAATGATGCGCAACATCAATTTAAGCGTGGGCTTTCCTTATCCTCATGAACGTGGATCTCCTGCTCCAGATGGGGCACAGTGCGACGCGAAGCGATCGGGTTGTTGCTGACGAGTGTCACCTACCTATATGTCACCTAGTGACAAGCACAGCAAAAAACCGCCACCCGGCATTACCCGTAGTGGCGGTTTTTTCTGTGTTCTTTGGTCGGAGCGACAGGATTCGAACCTGCGACCTTTGCAACCCCATTGCAACGCGCTACCAAGCTGCGCCACGCTCCGACTCTATTTTCGGATTTCTGACCGAGAGGTCTGTACCCGAGAACGAGGCGTATACTAGCGCTTTGGCCGGCAAATGAAAAGCCCCTTTTGCACTTTCTTTTCAGTTGCTTGGGCTGTCAGGCGCTGGGGTAGGCTATGGATACTCTATCATGTCAGTGGCTTGTGCAGCGCTTGTCTGAAGGGGTTGTCTGGGTTCGTAAAGGGGGTGTGCCGTGCCGTTAATCATGGGGATGAGCGTGCTGCTCGCCTGCCAGTTCCTGGGGGAACTGGTGGCGCGTGGGCTGACGATGCCGATTCCGGGCCCGGTGATCGGCATGGTGATCCTGCTGACTGGGCTGGTGGTGGTTGGCAAGGTGCCGGACAGCCTGCGCATGACCGGTGAGGGGTTGCTGCGCTACCTGACGTTGCTTTTTGTTCCCGCAGGGGTGGGGCTGATGGTTCACTTCGCGCTGATCGGTCGAGACCTGTGGTCGATTCTGATCACCCTGGTGGTTTCCACTGGGCTGACTCTGGCTGCCACCGCCTGGGCGCTGGATCGGCTCAATCGTCGACGCGGAGGGGAAGGGCGATGAACGTTGCGACGTTGGATCAGCTGTGGGTCTATCTCTCCGGTAATCCGCTGCTCTCGCTGCTGATGACGCTGCTGGTGTTCATCCTGGCGGTACGCATCAATCGCGCTCTTGGCGGCACGCCGTTGTTGCATCCGGTGACGCTCTCCATCGCCATGCTGATCGGTCTGCTGCTGCTGGTGGACATGGATTACGCTACCTACTTCGAAGGGGCACAGTTCATTCACTTCCTGCTCGGCCCGGCTACCGTGGCGCTGGCAATTCCGCTGTATGACTATCGGGAGCGGGTGCGTCGCGTGCTGGTGCCGCTGTTGATTGCCTGCCTGACCGGCATCGTGACCGCGGTGCTCTCGACGCTGGGGGTGGCGCTGCTGCTGGGAGCGCAGCATGCCACCCTGATGTCCCTGGCGCCACGCTCGGTGACTTCGCCGATTGCCATGGGCATCGCCGAGCAGATCGGCGGCATTCCGTCGCTGGCGGCGGGACTGGTGTTGCTGACCGGTTCCATCGGCTGCGCGCTAGCGCCCTGGGTGTTCCGCCTGCTGCGGATCAAGGACCCGGCGGTGCAGGGCTTTGCGCTGGGGCTCTCGGCTCACGGCTTCGGTACGGCTCAGGCATTCGCCCGCATCGGTGCCGTGGCCGGTGCCTTCTCGGGCCTGGCCATGGGGCTGACGGGGCTTCTCACGGCCTTCCTGCTGCCGCTGATCGTCAAGCTTGCTGGTCTTGCATAAGGCCTTGCATGAGAGCCTGAGGCAGGCCTGAGATTAAATTTCTTCCCATAGTTGTTTTCTTAACTTGTTGGAGAGCTTGACGATGCTGTGTGTCCGCTCGTGATAGGCGGCAGCGGTTTCTTCCAGCGCCTGACGATAGTTCTCTTGAAGCTGCTGGGTAGATTGGCCTGCCTTGGCGTTCCCGGGATCAGCCAGCCGCTGCCCGCTGCAGACAAGGCGGTGCAGGTAGGTGGTTTCCAGTAGCAGGGTTTCGGCCATGCATTCGACCCACAGAAGTTGCCAGTGGACAAGGGGTCTCGTGCACTGCCGCCAGTGCTGATTCCACCACTGAACCTGCGGCAGGTTGTCTGTTCCTGAAGCTTGCTTGTCTTGACTAGACATGAGGTTGGCTCCTGTCTGTGCGCCCAGCCTTTGTTCAAGCCTTGGGCAAGGGCATTGGTCCGTTGCTTTCTGTCAGTGTAGTAAATTGGCCACCGAGCCGTCTCTGGATAAGGCGGCTCGCTTTTGTGCTCCCTGGATTAAGGTGGATAGGCTAAGGTCGGAGTAAGTTCCCTGCGAGGTGGCTGTTCATGTGGCGTGTGATCAAGTCGGTGCTGGCGGCGTTTTTCGGCGTGCAGAAGGAGACAAGACGGCAGGAGGATTTTCAGAGTGAGAGCCCAGCTCGCTTTATCCTTGTCGCCATTGCTCTCGGTGTCGTCCTGATCCTGGCCATTGCGGTGGTGGCGAGCCTGGCTGCCGGCTGAGCGGCTGAATATTAGCGAGCGTTGAAAGTGGCGTTTAAGCTCCTTTATTCGACGCATGCTGAGTGGTGAAGGTCTTCTATACTCGATTTTTAGAACCATGGTGACAGTTGACCATCCTTGATAGCGGCACTTGATAACAACAAGGTCGGGGGCACCGATGCGCAATGGTCTGAGCGGTCTGGTATGGGCGTTAACGGCAGGGTTGTTTAGCCTCGCGGCTGCAACCCCGACGAGTGCTGCCAAATGGAACATGCCGGTCGGCGTCACCGACGTCAGTCGTGAAGTTCATTTTCTGCACATGACGATCTTCTGGATAAGCCTGGCTATCGGCGTTGTTGTGTTCGGCGTCATGTTCTACTCCCTGTTTCGCTATCGCCACTCCCAGGGCGCCAAGGCCGCACATTTTCACGAGAACACAACGGTTGAGGTCATCTGGACGCTGATACCGTTCGCGATCCTTATCGCGATAGCTATTCCCGCCACCGCAACGTTGAAAACCATGTATGACACCAGCCAATCCGAGCTGGATGTAATGATCACCGGGCAGCAGTGGCGCTGGCGCTATGAGTATCTGGGCGAAGAGGTGTCCTTTGTGTCCAGCCTGGCCACGCCGCGAGAGCAGATCAGCGGTGCGCAGGCCAAGGGTGAAAACTACTTGCTGGAGGTTGATCAGCCCCTGATGCTGCCCGTCGGCAGGAAGGTGCGGCTGCTGATGACCTCGGATGATGTGATTCACTCCTGGTGGGTGCCCGAGTTCGCGGTCAAGCAGGACGCGGTACCCGGGTTCGTCAATGAAAACTGGGTTCGTATCGACGAGCCGGGAATTTATCGCGGCCAGTGTGCCGAGCTGTGCGGCCGGGATCATGGCTTCATGCCCATCGTTGTGGAAGCCGTCGAGGCCGAGGAGTTTGACCAGTGGCTGGCCGAGAGCAAGGCGGCTGCAGAGCAGGAGGCATCGGGCGCTGATCGGGAGTGGGCGTTGGATGAGCTGATGGAGCGCGGCGAGAAAGTCTACGCCACCATCTGCGCGTCCTGTCATCAGCCGGATGGCGGTGGCAGCCCGCCGGTCTTTCCGGCGCTGGCAGGCAATCAGGCCTTGCTGGATGAGCCGGAGCGACATGATGAAACCGTCATCAATGGGGTGTCAGGTACCGCCATGCCCGCTTTCCGCAACACCTTGAATCCGGTAGAGATTGCCGCGGTCATCACCTACGAGCGCAACGCCTGGGGCAATGAAACCGGCGATGTCGTGCAGCCGTCTGATATTGCAAAGCGGTTATCTGAATAAGCTAGGCGGCTGGCGAAGTAAGCTGAACGGGGAAAGAAAGCAATAAGCAGAGCGAGTTGAAGCAAGTCGAACAAGCAAACCGGGCAGCAGCGCTCGGCCCAGATGAGCCATCACAGGGGAGACGTCACCCATGACCTCGCACCTTCCACCCAAGCCTACACCGCAGCACAGTCAGGCCACCTACGGGGGAGTGGCGGCTCATCAGGAGCGCCCCCGGGGGCTAATGCGCTGGCTTCTCACCACCAGCCACAAGGAAATCGGCTCACTCTATCTGATGTTTTCACTGACCATGTTTCTGATAGGCGGCGTCTTTGCTCTGGTCGTGCGGGCAGAGCTGTTTCAGCCGGGCCTGCAGCTGATAAAGCCAGAGTTCTTCAATCAGATGACCACCATGCATGGCCTGATCATGATTTTCGGTGCGGTCATGCCGGCGTTTGTGGGGCTGGCCAACTGGATGGTGCCGCTGCAGATCGGCGCACCGGACATGGCATTGCCGCGTCTCAATAACTTCAGCTTCTGGCTGTTGCCGGTCGCCTTCATTCTTTTGCTATCCACTTTTTTCATGCCAGGTGGGGCACCAAATTTTGGCTGGACGTCCTATGCGCCGCTATCCACAACCTATGGGCCGCCATCCACCACCTATTTCATCCTGTCCATTCACCTGGCGGGCATTAGCTCCATTCTCGGGGCGATCAATATCATTGCCACCATACTCAATCTGCGTGCCCCGGGTATGCGGCTGATGGACATGACGATGTTCGTGTGGACCTGGCTGATTACTGCGTTCCTGCTGATAGCGGTGATGCCGGTGCTGGCAGGAGCAATCACCATGCTGCTGATGGATATCAACTTCGGTACCAGCTTCTTCCACGCCGCGGGTGGTGGAGACCCGGTGATGTTTCAGCACCTGTTCTGGTTCTTCGGTCATCCCGAGGTCTACATCATGATACTGCCGGCCTTCGGCATCATATCGATCATTGTGCCTACCTTCGCTCGCAAACCGCTGTTTGGTTACGCATCGATGGTGTATGCCACGGCTGCAATTGCGCTGCTTTCGTTTCTGGTCTGGGCGCACCACATGTTTACCGTGGGCATGCCCCTGAAAGCGGAACTGTTCTTCATGTACAGCACCATGCTTATCTCGGTGCCTACCGGGGTAAAGGTATTCAACTGGGTGACCACGCTGTTTCGCGGCTCGATCAGTTTTGAGCCGCCGATGCTGTTTTCACTGGCCTTTATCGTGCTGTTCACCATCGGTGGTTTCTCGGGGTTGATGCTGGCCATCGTGCCGGCTGACTTTCAGTATCACGATACCTACTTCGTGGTGGCGCATTTCCACTACGTGCTGGTTCCGGGGTCTGTCTTCGCCATCATGGCTGCGAGCTATTACTGGCTGCCCAAGTGGACAGGCCACTATCCCAATGCGCGCCTTTCACGCTGGCACTTCTGGCTCTCGCTGGTGGGAGTCAACCTGCTGTTCTTTCCGATGCACTTTGCCGGGCTTGCGGGGATGCCGCGGCGAATTCCTGACTACGCTCTGCAATTTGCCGACTTCAATATGGTGTCGACGATCGGAGCCTTTCTGTTTGGCTTTTCCCAACTGCTGTTCGTTGCGGTGGTGATCATGTGCGTGCGAGGTGGGGTGAAGGCGCCGGCCAGAGCCTGGGAAGGGGCGGAAGATCTGGAGTGGAGTGTGCCCAGTCCGGCACCGCTGCATACCTTTGAAACGCCGCCGGACTTCAAGCCGCTAAGGCGTCACTGACGACGGGGAGGTGAGTATGTCGACCCCAGGGCCGGACAAAGCAGGATCGTACACAACAGGGCAAGATGATCAGCCGGCACCAGGCGAGCAGCATCGGCATCAAGGCGTGCGGCGCACCGTGATGCGTACCCTGGTGGTGCTGCTGGGAATGTCGCTGTTCACTGTTGCCCTGGTACCGCTTTATGACGTTTTCTGTGAAGTCACGGGCTTGAACGGCAAGACTGGCGGCTCGCCCCAGGCGCTGGTCAGCGAGGAGGCAGATTCCAGCCGCATGATAACGGTGCAGTTCATCACACGCGGCAGCCCGGGGCTCGATTGGAGGCTGGAGAGCAAGACGCGGCAGGTTCGGGTGCATCCTGGTGAGGCGCGCGAAGTGATGTTTGCCTTTCGCAATCAGGGCGCCGAGTCGAGCTGGGCGAGGGCGGTACCTAGTATCTCACCGTCGCAAGCGTCCCTGTATATGCGCAAGCTGACATGTTTTTGCTTTCAGGAGCAGCGTCTGGCAGCGGGAGAGCTTATCGAAGCTCCGCTAGTCTTTCAGTTGACCACTGATCTGCCGGATAGCATCAAGACAGTCACGCTGGTGTATACCCTTTATCCCGTCGAGGCGAGTGCGGTGGTTCAAGAGTCCTCGATCCCCGCAAGTGAAGGAGATCAGGCATGAGCACTGGCAGCTACTATGTTCCCGCTTCCAGCAAGTGGCCGGTGCTGGCCTCGCTGGCACTGGGGGTAGCGGTAATCGGTGGTGGCACCCTGATGGTTCACGGTGTCGTCGGTGTGCCTGTCATGGCCGTAGGCGTTGCCGGGGTGTTTGCGGTTATCGCATTGTGGTTCAGCGACGTGGTGAGCGAATCCCGACGGGGGCTTTATGACGCCCAGATGGACCGCTCTTTCCGCTGGGGAATGGCATGGTTCATCTTTTCAGAAGTGATGTTCTTTGCCGCCTTCTTCGGGGCGCTGTTCTACGTGCGCACCCTGTCTGTGCCGTGGCTGGACGGTCAGGGCAGCAAGGGAGTGGCAGCGCTGCTATGGCCTGATTTCACGGCCTCATGGCCGCTGATGAATCCGCCCGGTCCCTCGTTTTCCGGTCCCAAGGAAACCCTGAGCCCCTGGGAGCTGCCGCTGGTCAATACGCTATTACTGGTAACGTCGAGCATTACGCTGACGGTATCTCACGAGGCACTGAAAGAGGGGTTTCGCAGCAACGCGATCAACTGGCTGACCGCGACCGTGCTGATGGGGTTGTGCTTCATTACCTTTCAGGGAGTGGAGTACTACGAAGCCTATAGCCACTATGGTATTACCCTCAAGGCGGGCATCTATGGCTCCACCTTCTTCATGCTGACCGGTTTCCATGGCCTGCACGTCATCATCGGCACCATTATTCTGATCAGCATTTTGCTGCGCCTGCGACGCGGCCATTTCACCCGCGACCAGCACTTTGGTTTCGAAGCGGCGGCCTGGTACTGGCACTTCGTCGATGTGGTGTGGATAGGGCTGTTTACGTTTGTCTATGTGTTCTAGCTCGGCGTGTTTCTAGCCTGGCCCGATACCGAAGCTATTGGCTACCCAGTCCGCCAATCAGGAACCCGTAGGCCAGCAGCCCGAACAGGAGGGCGCCCAGGACCACACGAAACTTGAGGGAGGTGAGCACACGACGGGAGCGGCCGCCATCGCGGACCAGGAAGCCGGCACCAATGGCAAGGCTCACTACCATGGATACGAAGACGAGGATGATCAGGGTTTTGAGCAGCATGGCAATCTCCAGGAGGCACGGGTATCGCTGGGTCTGGTGGGTGTTTTGGGCCGGTCTGGCTGCGTTAGGCCTGTATCTAGGACTATGGCAGTGGGAGCGTGCCGACGACAAGCGGATATGGCAGGCGGCGTATGAGGCGGCACCGCAGCTGATCGAGCCCAGCGAGCCGCCACCCTTCGGAGCCCGGCTGACGGTGACTGGCGAATACCTTGGTAGCCACACTCTGTTTCTCGACAACAGGACTCACGCGGGCCAGCTGGGAGTGGCAGTGCTCACACCGTTACGCGGTGACGATGGGCGCCTGTGGCTGGTCGAGCGTGGTTTTCTGGCCACCGGGACAGAGCGAGGCGATCCGGATGTTGCCACGCCGACGGGGAGCGTGACGGTGCAGGGCCGCTGGCAGCCGGCAGGTGAGCAGGGCCTGCTGCTTGGCGTTAACCGGGAAGGCAAGCGGTTGCAGCAGATCAATCTTGACGCCTTTGCGCTGACGTTTGCCCATGCCGGCTGGCTGCACCTGACACAAGTTCAGGAACAAGGCCAAGAGAAAAAGCCAGGCCAACTGGCCTCATGGTGGCAGCCCTCGGTGATGTCGCCAGCGCGTCACATGGGCTATGCGTTTCAGTGGTGGGGGTTGTCGCTGGTGGCGCTGGTGTTCATGTGGTTAGGGCGACGGCGGCCCAGAAAGGATACCGAGACCGAGCAGGGGGGTAGATGACTGATGACACAAAAAGCCCTTGAGGGGCGCTCGCGACTCAAGCTGCTGCTGCTGTTTGCCTGCTTCCTGCTGCCGGTCGTCATTGCTTGGGTGATGGTCAACTGGCGGCTTGGTATTCCTGAAGGGCGCACGGCCCATGGTGAGCTGCACCCTGAGGTGCCGGCGCTAAGCGACTGGCCATTGAGTCGCGCTGGCGGTGCGAGCAACGATCTCAACGACGGTCTCAACGACGGCGCAAGCGACTGGCTGCTGGTGTTCGATTGCACAGAGCCCTGTGATGCCCGGGCGGATCGCTGGTGGCGAGTGCATCGTGCCTTGGGTCGCGATGCTGATCGTCTCGCCCGGTTACGCATTGGCGGAGATGGAACTGCGCTGCCCGGTGAGCGCGTAGTGCAATGGACGCACGCCCCGGATTGGGGCTCGTCGGGTGACCTGTGGCTTCTCGACGCTCGGGGCCAGGCGGTGGTGCACTATTCCGCCGGGGTCAAGGCTGAGGACGTGCTGAATGATATCGAGCGTCTATTCAAGATGAATCCGGTGCGTGTCGTGGCCAGACAATGATGATGCCTAGCTCGATAGAGCCAGGGATAGCGCCTGGCTAAACGGTGGCTAGTCAGACAGAACCTGGGGGGACTCATGCAGAGGTTTAGCGAAGCTGATCGCCGGCGCTTGAACTGGCTTCGATACATGAGTCTGGCTGGGGCGCTCTTTACCGTCATGGTGATTCTGGTTGGCGCCTGGACGCGACTGGTGGATGCCGGGCTCGGCTGTCCCGACTGGCCCGGCTGCTATGGCGCACTCACGGTGCCGGATGCTGGGGCAGCGGCGCTGCATAGCCCGGATGCGCCGCTTGAAGCACCCAAGGCGTGGATGGAGATGATTCATCGCTACCTGGCCTCGAGCCTTGGTTTGCTGGTGATAAGTCTGGTGGTGGTCGGTGCGCGGCTCAGGCGCCGAGCCGGTTATCCTTGGCGACTGTCTCTCGGATTGCTCGCGGCGATCCTGCTGCAAGGCGCTTTCGGCGCCTTTACCGTGACTCTGAAGCTGTGGCCCCAGGTGGTGACGCTGCACCTGCTGGGCGGGATCGGGCTGCTGACGCTGTTTCTCTGGCTGCATCTGTGTCTGCGACGGTGCTGCCAGAATCAGACGTCGGGGCATCGCACGGCTTCAACGTCTCGTCTCGGGCGGGCGTGGTGGCTGGTGATCGGACTGTTGGTTGTGCAGCTGATGCTTGGCGGCTGGACCTCAAGCAATTATGCCGGGCTTGCCTGCCAGGGCTTTCCCACCTGTAATGGCCAGTGGCTGCCGGCTCTGGATTGGGGCGAGGGGTTTCATCTGACCCAGAGCGTAGGGCCCAACTATCTGCACGGGAGCCTGCATGCAGAGGCGAGAACGGCGATTCATGTGGCTCATCGGCTTGGCGCTCTGTTTTTATTGTTAGCGTTGTCAGTGCTGTCAGCCCAGGCGTGGTCGTGGAGCCAGCGTCGTGCTTATCGGCCGGAGCGATATTGGCTGCTGGCAGCGCTCGGCGTCTGTCTGTTCCAGGCCGGCCTTGGTATAGCCAATGTGCTGCTGTGGCTACCGCTCTGGCTGGCGCTGATGCATACCGGCGGGGCGGTAGCGCTGGTGATTTGCACGGTGATGGCGGCTTGGCAGTGTCGTTATCCGGCGTCCGGTCTGGGCGATAGGCGTGCTCAGGAGGTGCAACGAGAAGGAGGTGAGCCATGGCTAATGGCATCGTGATATCCAGGGCATCCTCAGTGCAGGAACACTGGGGCTGGCGAGATTTCTTGACGCTGTGCAAGCCGCGGGTGGTGGCTGTCATGCTGGTTTGCACCCTTGTCGGTATGCTGCTTGCCTCGTCGTCGCCAGCGCTGGATGCGCTGGTTCTTGGCCTGCTGGGAATTGGCATGGCGGCTGGCGGGGCCGCGGCCTTTAATCATGTGCTCGATCGCCGGCTGGACACCATGATGCTGCGCACGGCACAGCGTCCGCTGGCTACGCAGCGCCTGCCCGTCACGCTAGCGCTGGCGTGGGCCAGCCTGCTGTCAGTCATGGGAATAGGGCTTTTGTGGTGGCAGGTCAATGCGCTGACCGCCTGGCTGACGCTGGCGTCGCTGCTTGGCTATGCGTTGATTTATACCGCCTTCCTCAAGCGAACCACGCCGCAGAATATTGTGATTGGCGGCGTGGCGGGAGCCGCGCCGCCGCTGCTGGGTTGGACGGCGATCAGCGGGCAGCTTGCGCCGGAACCGCTGCTGCTGGTGCTGATCATCTTTGCCTGGACTCCTCCGCATTTCTGGGCGTTGGCGATCCACAAGCAGGATGAGTATGCACGGGCTGGGGTGCCGATGCTGCCGGTGACCCACGGAGTCGCTTTTACTCGGCTGCAGGTATGGCTATATGGCTGGTTGACGGTTGCGGTGACGCTGCTGCCGTTTTGCGTCGGCATGAGTGGCGGTCTCTACCTGCTGGGGATCACGCTGCTCAATGTGCGCTTCATGATGTGGAACTGGCGGGTCTGGCGAGGCAAGGATGCCGCGGCACCCATCGGCGCCTTCTGGTTTTCAATTCGCTATATACTTGGCGTCTTTGTCGTCTTGCTGCTCGATCACTACGCCGTATTCTGGCTGTAGTGTAGAGAGGGGGTTGCCGGCAAGGGCTGTACTGGCATTGAGTGCTTGCTAGAAAGGGCGTGGCCTGGATGTTTCTGTAGCCAGAGCCACGCCCTTGTCATATCGCTTGCGGTGCGATGCTATCGGTTTATGCTGCTCAACCAGGCTTACCAGAACAGCATGATCAGCGGATAGGTCAGCAGAGTGACCAGCAGGGTGCTGATCAGGTTAAGGGCAAAGCCAGCGTTTATCATCGACTGGATTTTCATGTGCCCGGTGGCGAAGACGATGGCATTGGGCGGTGTGGCCACCGGCATCATGAAGGCGCAGCTAGCGGCGATGGCGGCCGGCACGGTGATCAGCAGCGGCGAGATGTCCAGTGACAGGGCCAGGGCCCCGAGCAACGGCAAGAAAGCGGCTGCGGTGGCGGTGTTAGAGGTCACCTCGGTCAGGAAGATGATCACCAGTACCACGATGCCGATCATGAGCAGCAGCGGGAAGGTGCCGAAAATGCCCAGCTGCTCGGCGATCCACTCGGCAAGCCCGGAACGGGTAATGGCTCCGGCGAGTGCCAGGCCGCCACCGAACAGCAGCAGGATGCCCCAGGGCAGGTCGTGAGTATCGCCCCAGTTCAGCAGACGATGACCGCTGCCGTCACCCGCTGGAAGCAAGAACAGCGCGACACCAGCGATGATGGCGATACCGGTATCGGAAAGCCAGTCGATGCCGGCATCGTTGATCAGTGGTCGCAGGATCCAGCTGGTGGCCGCGAGCAGAAAGATGATGCCGACACGACGCTCGGCCGCTGTCATGCGGCCAAGCTTGGCCAGCTCATCTCCGATCAGGGTAGCGCTATCCTTGCCGGCTTCCAGAGCGAAGCCCTTGCGCGTCAGCCACCACCAGGTCAATGCCATCATCGCGATGCTTACCGGGAGGCCAATCACCATCCACTCGGCGAATCCCAGGTCAATACCTCGGCTGTCGGAGAGATACGCTGCCAGCAGGGCGTTGGGCGGCGTGCCAATCAGAGTCGCTACGCCACCGATGCTGGCTGAATAAGCGATGGCCAGCAGCAGGGCGGTAGCATAGCGATGGCGTGCTTCCGGGTCGCCGCTATCCAGCAGGCTGATCACCGACATGCCGATGGGCAGCATCATGATCGCCGTGGCAGTATTGGAGACCCACATGCTCAGAAAGCCGGTGGCGATCATGAAGCCGGCGATTTGCCGGCGTGGCTCCTGGCCCACGACCCTGAGTACTATCAATGCGATACGCCGATGCAGATTCCAGCGCTGCATGCCAATGCCGAGCAGGAAGCCGCCCAGGAAGAGGTAGATGATCGGGTGAGCGTAGCTCGCAGCGACATCCTTTATGTCGCCAACGCCGAGTGCCGGAGCGAGTGCCATTGGCAACAGCGAAGTCACTGGAATGGGGATGGCTTCCGTTGACCACCAGGTCGCCATCAGCAATGCCAGTCCGACACAGTTCCAGGCGATGGTGGACATGCCGCCGGGTGCCGGCAGCAGCAGTGTCATCAGCAGGAAGGCCGGGCCCAGCCACAGACCAATTCGAGCCGCCAGCGATACCGGAGGAGGTATGCGGGCCTTATGGGATCGTGACATTGTTTCTCCTTGACGTGTGCAGTGGTGTCGAAGCTGGTGTCGAGTTCAAACGCTAGACAGCGTGGCCCGGCCTGGCCCAAGCTTTCAAGCACGCTTTTTTCATGCAGCCTCTGACCGGTTGCCGGCTTGGGTGAGTTTCAAGAGCAGTATAAAATGGCTGGACATACTTGAAGCGGATATTTTCATGTCTAGCACGACGGCACTGATTCTAGCGGCGATTGCCCTGATGGTGATAGCGGGGCTTGCGTGGTACGCCGTTTACCTGTGGCGGGAGGTCGGTCGACGCAAGGCCTTTCGACGCGATGAGGACCGCCGCGCCCGGCAAAACAGCCTCGAGAACCTTGAGCTCGTGGCTTCGGCCTTGCTGCAGCACCAGATCGACATCACTGAAGCGGCCTGGCGCTGCCGGACGCTGTTGGACATCATTGAACCGGGACGTGTCGATGAGGCTGATCTCAAGGCCTTTGCCACGGTGCATGAGCGTACGCAGCACTTGCATACCCACTCGGCACGCATGGCGTTGACGCCAAAGGCGCGTAGTGAGGAAGATAGTGAGCGACTGGCGGTCGAAGCTGAAATGCGTGATGATGTGCTCGCTTCGGCTAGGGCAGCGTTAGCTTTTGTCGCCAAGCAGGGACAAGTTTGACCGGCAAAATGTCACGCAACGACACCAAGGTGCTGCAAAAGTTCCACGTTTTATTGCAACATTCGCCAGAGTTCGGCAAGCTTAGAGCGATGCTGTAGATGATTAATATGTGAAGAAGGTCCGGATCATTCTACGGTGTTGCTGGCTGATTAGGCACTTTCGTGCTTTCTTGGTCATCAAGGGTCATGTGTTGATGTTGATAACCTGACCCCGCACTGAACCTGGATCCACTGCCCCCTGGATGGCTGCTTTGACGTTGTCCATGCCAGAGTTGTGTCAAGAAGGAGTCTTACATGAAGAAATCTACAACAGGCCTGCTGCTCGGTTCTGCGCTGGTAGTTGGCCTTACCGGCTGTGCCAGCTCGGCCTCTCAGTCGTCCAGCACAGCGGATAGCTCTTCCTCTGCCCGTGCCTGGTACCAGCATCCGGCCGTCTGTGGTGTGGCGGGTGGTCTGATCGGCGGTGGCATTGGCTACGGTACCAGCGGCTCGAGCGATGAAGAGTCAGGCGCCGCCATTGGCGCGGCTGCTGGCGCTGCAATTGGTGCGCTGCTGTGTGCCGAGCCGGCAAAAGCGGCTCCCGCGCCTGAGTTCAGGGACACCGATGGCGATGGCGTGCCGGATCATCTGGACGAATGCCCGGGAACACCTGCTGGTGTCGCGGTTGACGCCGTTGGCTGCCCGCTGGACTCCGATGGTGACGGCGTGCCGGACTATCAGGACCAGTGCCCGGGTACCCCGGCCGGTGCCAAGGTCAACGCCCTGGGCTGCGAAGAGAGTCTGGTGCTGCGCGACGTCAACTTCGAGTTTGATTCTGCCAAGCTGACCGCTAATGCTCAGCAGATCCTTCTGGGTGTCGCTGACAAGCTGCGCGCCAACGAAAATGTGCGTGTGCGTATCGAAGGTCACACCGACTCCGTGGGCAGCGCAGCCTATAACAAGAAGCTGTCTCAGGAGCGCGCCGATTCAGTCGCTGCCTTCTTGGCTTCGCAAGGGGTGCCTGCCCAGCGCATGGGTACTATCGGTTACGGTGAGGAGCGCCCGATTGCTTCTAACGAGACCGCTGAAGGCCGCGCCGAGAACCGCCGCGTAGAAATGGACGAGTGGGAGTAATTCCCTCAAGATGTTCTAGCCTCGTTGTGGCGGGGCTGTGAATAGCTGACTTGTACCATTAAAAGGCGCCTTCGGGCGCCTTTCTTGTATCCGAATCTTGAGGTTGTTGAGGCAGGCGTGGCGCTGGCCGGGCCTAATCTGGTAAAATATACGCGTTTTTCATCGCATCATCCCCATAAGGCGACACGTGATCCTTGGTATGGATCACCACTGCGCACAAGGAATCGTTTCAACATGCCCATCGTGACACTGCCAGACGGCAGTCAAAGAGATTTCAATGAGCCTCTCTCCATCATGCAGCTGGCTGAAAGCATCGGCCCCGGCCTTGCCAAGGCGTGCATTGCCGGTCGTATCGATGGTGTGCTGGTGGATGCCGCCGATATCATCGACCGCGACGCCAAGGTAGCGATCATTACTTCTCGTGATGAGGAAGGGCTGGAGATAATCCGTCATTCCTGTGCTCACCTGGTTGGTCATGCCGTCAAGCAGCTCTATCCCGACGCCAAGATGGCGATTGGGCCGGTGATTGCCGATGGTTTTTACTATGATATCGAGTTTGGACGCTCAATCACGCCGGAAGACCTCGAGGCCATCGAGGCTCGCATGGTTGAGTTAATCGACACCGGCTACGATGTCGTGCGTGAGTATGTCGATCGCGACAAGGCCATGTTGACGTTTTTGCATCGTGATGAGCCTTACAAGCAGGAAATCGTGCGTGAGATTCCCGAAGACGAGACCATTCGTCTCTATCACCATCAGGAATACACGGATATGTGCCGTGGGCCGCACGTGCCCAATACCCGGCATTTGAAGGCGTTCAAGCTGACCAAGCTGGCCGGAGCCTATTGGCGTGGCGACTCAGAAAACGCCATGCTGACGCGTATCTACGGCACCGCCTGGGCTGACAAGAAGCAGCTGAAAGCCTATCTCAAACGCCTTGAAGAGGCCGAGAAACGCGATCATCGCAAGCTGGCGCGCCGCATGGACCTTTTCCACTTGCAAGAAGAGGCGCCGGGCATGGTGTTCTGGCACCCCAATGGCTGGACCATGTATCAGGCGCTGGAGCAGTACATGCGTCGGGTGCAGATCGAGAACGGCTATCAGGAGATCAAGACGCCTCAGGTTGTCGATCTGTCGCTGTGGAAGGCATCGGGTCACTGGGAGCACTACAGTGAGCTGATGTTCACCACCGAGTCCGAGAAGCGCGACTACGCCGTCAAGCCGATGAACTGCCCCTGCCACGTGCAGGTGTTCAACCAGGGCCTGCGCAGCTATCGTGATCTGCCGCTGCGCTTGGCGGAGTTCGGCAGCTGCCATCGCAACGAGCCTTCGGGTTCCCTGCACGGACTGATGCGGGTGCGCGGCTTTACCCAGGACGATGCGCATATCTTCTGTACCGAAGGGCAGATACAGTCCGAAGCCGAGGACTTCATCGCACTGACGCTACAGGTCTACAAGGAGCTGGGCTTCGAGGATGTCGAGCTCAAGCTGTCCACGCGCCCCGATGACTACCTTGGCGAGCCGGACGTATGGGATCGCGCCGAGGCGGGGCTCGAGGCGGCGCTGAATGCCACCGGTCATGCATGGGATCTGCAGCCGGGTGAAGGGGCCTTTTATGGGCCCAAGATCGAGTTCTCGCTGCGAGATTGCCTGAATCGTGTCTGGCAGTGCGGTACACTACAGCTCGACTTCAACCTGCCGGGTCGTCTGGACGCGCAGTTTGTTGATGAAGACGGTACTCGCAAGACGCCTGTCATGCTGCATCGGGCCATTCTGGGTTCCTTCGAGCGTTTCCTGGGGATCTTGATTGAGCACTATGCGGGCGCCATGCCCTTGTGGCTTGCACCGCAGCAGGTGGCCATATTGAACATCACCGATTCTCAGCGAGAATATTCGCTTGGTATCGAGTCGCGGCTGCAGAAACTTGGCCTGAGAGCCAAGGCAGACTTGAGGAACGAGAAGATCGGCTTTAAAATCCGCGAACACACCTTGCAGAAGGTCCCCTATCTCCTGGTGGTGGGAGATAAGGAAGTCGAGGCCGACTCGGTGGCCGTGCGGACTCGCAGCGGCGAGGATCTCGGCAGCATGTCGATGGATGCCTTTATCGAGCGCGTTCAGGCCGAGCGATAGTAACGACATCTTCCAACTGAATTGGAGACGGAACCATCAAGAGAAGCAATCCGAGAGGTCGCACGCAGGACAAGCGTCCCCCAATGAACGAGCGCATTATCGAGGATCAGGTTCGCCTGATTGACAGCGACGGCGAACAGCTGGGGGTCGTGGCAACTTCGGACGCCCTTGAGCGTGCCGAAGCAGCCGGTATGGACCTCGTGCAGATTTCCAATGCCGATCCGATTGTTTGCAAGATCATGGATTACGGCAAGTTCGTCTTCGAGCAGAAAAAGCAGAAGGCGATTCAGAAGAAGAAGCAGAAGCAGATTCAGGTCAAGGAAGTAAAATTCCGGCCTGGTACCGACGAGGGTGACTATCAGGTCAAGATGAAGAACCTGGTTCGATTCCTCGAAGGTGGCGACAAGGGTAAGGTGACCCTGCGCTTCCGCGGACGCGAGATGGCCCATCAGGACCTCGGTCGCAAACTGATGGAGCGTATCGCTGCCGATCTCGATGAGATCGGTACCGTGGAGTCCTTCCCGAAAATGGAAGGGCGGCAGATGATCATGATTATTGCCCCCAAGAAGAAGTGATCCGACGGCGTTGTCAACGAATGGCTGGCATTTAGGTGCCACCCATTGGCCCCGGATTTTCTCAATAAACTCGAGCGGAGTTCATCTCATGCCGAAGATTAAGACCAACAGTGGCGCTGCAAAGCGCTTCAAGAAGACGGCAAATGGCTTCAAGCACAAGCAGTCATTTCGTAGCCACATCCTGACCAAGAAGTCCACCAAGCGGAAGCGTCAGCTGCGCGGCATGAAGCAGGTGCACGATGCCGACAAGCGGCTCGTTCAGCGCATGCTGCCGAACCTGTAAACCCTTGGTCTCAACCTTTTTTGTCAGGAGCAAGCCATGACTCGCGTCAAGCGTGGTGTCGTCGCACGTCGTCGTCACAAGAAGATTCTCAAGCAGGCCAAGGGTTACTACGGTGCCCGTTCGCGCGTCTTTCGCGTAGCCAAGCAGGCGGTCATCAAGGCCGGTCAGTACGCCTACCGTGACCGTCGCCAGCGCAAGCGTCAGTTCCGCGCGCTGTGGATCCAGCGTATCAACGCCGGTGCACGTCAGCACGGTATTTCCTACAGCCGTTTCGTTGGCGGCCTGAAGAAGGCCGGCATCGAGATCGACCGTAAGGTGCTGGCGGATCTGGCCGTTCACGAGAAGGCCGCATTTGCTGCCATCGTCGAGAAGGCCAAGGCTGCCGCTGCCCAGTAAGTCATCGTGATGGTATCCGCGCATGTCAAAAGACGTGCCGGACGACGATCGAAGCAGGGGAAGAGCAGCCGCTCTTCCCCTGTTTTTTATGGCGTACTTTACTTGTCATTTGCGACAGGGTGCGCCGCCTGAGTCATTTGTATTTTCCATCGCAAGTCACCTATTTCGGAGCATCAACGGATGGACCATCTTCCCACCCTGGTCAGCGAGGCGCGCCATGCCATTGACGCCGCCGATGGCATGGCGGCACTCGACGAGGTGCGCGTGCGCTACCTCGGCAAGAAGGGCGAGATTACCGCGCTGCTCAAGGGGCTCGGCCGACTGCCGGCGGAAGAGCGTCCAGCCGCCGGTGAGCGGATCAACCAGGCCAAGCAGCAGCTTGCCCAGGCGCTTGAGGCGCGCAAGGCGTCACTTACGAGTGCCGCACTGGAGCAGCGCCTGGCCGCTGAGCGTATCGATGTGACCCTGCCCGGGCGCGGACAGCCCAGCGGCGGGCTGCATCCGGTGACTCGCACTCTAGAGCGCATCGAGGGGCTGTTCACCCGGATTGGTTTCGATGTGGCTACGGGGCCCGAGATCGAAGACGACTACCATAATTTCGAAGCGCTCAATATTCCTGCCCATCATCCGGCCCGGGGCATGGCGGATACTTTTTATTTTGACGCCACGCGTCTGCTGCGCACCCATACCTCACCGGTTCAGGTGCGCACCATGCAAGCACAGCAGCCACCGATTCGCATTGTCTGCCCGGGGCGGGTCTATCGCAGCGACTCGGATCTGACGCATACGCCGATGTTCCACCAGGTCGAAGGGCTGCTGGTCGATGAAAACATCAGCTTCGCCGACCTCAAGGGCACCCTCGAGGACTTCCTGCACGCCTTCTTCGAGCGCGACGATCTCTCGGTGCGCTTTCGGCCCTCGTATTTCCCCTTCACTGAGCCGTCGGCAGAAGTCGATATCCAGTGCGTGATGTGCGCCGGTGATGGCTGCCGGGTGTGTTCGGATACCGGCTGGCTCGAGGTATTGGGCTGCGGCATGGTGCATCCGGCGGTGTTTGGCCACGTCGGTATCGATACTGAGCGCTATACCGGCTTTGCCTTTGGCATGGGGGTTGAGCGCCTGGCCATGCTGCGCTACGGCGTCAATGACTTGCGGCTGTTCTTCGACAACGACCTGCGCTTTCTGCGCCAGTTCGCCTGATCGATCACCGGATAAGCACAGACAGGAGTTGTCATGAAAGTTTCTGAGCAGTGGCTGCGCGAGTGGGTTTCTCCGGCCATGGACACCCAGGCGCTGGCCGACCAGATCACCATGGCTGGCCTTGAAGTTGACGGCATCGAGCCGGTAGCGGCGGCGTTCAGCGGGGTAGTGATTGCCAAGGTGCTGGAGCGCGCTCAGCATCCCGATGCGGACAAGTTGAGCCTGTGTCAGGTTGACGACGGCAGCGGTGAAGCGGTTCAGGTGGTGTGCGGTGCCCCCAATGTGGCGGCTGGCCAGAAGGTTGCCTTTGCCCGGGTTGGCGCCGTATTGCCCGGCGATTTCAAGACTGATGTTTTCAAGATCAGGAAGGCCAAGCTGCGTGGCGCCGAGTCGCGCGGCATGATTTGTTCCGCTTCCGAGCTTGGTCTCGAGGAGGAGACCTCCGAGGGCATTCTGGTGCTGTCCGACGAGGCGCCGGTCGGCGAGGATTTTCGTGCCTGGATGGGGCTTGATGATTACACCCTTGAGCTGGATCTCACGCCCAACCGCGGAGACTGCCTGAGCGTCAAGGGGCTGGCCCGAGAGGTTGGCGTGCTCAACCGCCTGGCGGTGGAGGGGCCTGAGCTTGGTTCGGTAGCATCGACACACACCGAGACCTTTGAAGTCCGCGTCGAGGATGCTGAAGGCTGCCCGCGTTACATCGGCCGGTTGATCAAGGGCGTGGACGTGACCGCCAAGACGCCGCTGTGGATGGTCGAGCGGCTGCGCCGGGGTGGGATTCGATCCATCGACCCGGTAGTGGATGTCACCAACTATGTGATGCTCGAGCTGGGCCAGCCGCTGCATGCTTTTGATCGCGCCAATCTTCACGGTGCCGTGGTGGTGCGGCGTGCCCGGGCTGGAGAACGCCTGGTGCTGCTGGATGGCCAGGAGATTGTGCTGGCCGAGACAACCCTGGTGATTGCCGACGAGCGCGCTCCGCTGGCTATTGCCGGCGTGATGGGTGGCGAACATTCCGGTGTCAATGTCGCCACGCGGGATATCTTTCTTGAGGCGGCACACTTTTCGCCGCTGGTGGTTGCCGGCCAGGCGCGCCTGCATGGATTGCATACCGATGCATCCCATCGTTTCGAGCGCGGAGTCGATCCCGCCCTGGCCCGCAAAGCCGCCGAGCGCGCCACGGCGCTGCTGATCGGTATCACCGGTGGCGAGCCCGGCCCCCTGGTCGAGGCCGGTGAGGTGGCGAGCCTTGCCGATGAAACGAGCGTGCTGCTGCGGCGTGCGCGTCTCGATCAGGCGCTGAGCAAGGCGCTGGATGGTGCCGAGGTGGTGGAGATCCTCAAGCGTCTTGGAATGGAGGTCGAGAGCGAAGAGGGCGGATGGCGCGCCCAGGTTCCCAGCTGGCGTTTCGATATCGCCATCGAAGAAGATCTGATCGAGGAAGTGGCCCGTATTCACGGCTATAACCGTCTGCCGGTGCGTCGCCCCCAGGCGCGTCTTGGCCTGAAGACAGATCATGAGGCGCGCACGCCGCTGGGGCAGCTGCGCCGCCAGATGGTTGCTCGAAACTATTTCGAGGCGGTCACCTACAGTTTTGTGGCGCCGGAGCTTCAACAGGCACTGCTGCCGGACGCGGTGTCGCCAGCGCTGGCCAACCCCATTTCCAGCGACCTGTCGGTGATGCGTGCGAGCCTGTTTCCGGGGTTGGTACGAGCATTGCAGTACAACCTCAATCGCCAGCAGACTCGGGTGCGGCTGTTTGAGACCGGGCTGGTATTCAAGGGCGATCTCGACGGGCTTGATCAGGTGCCGATGATTGGCGGTCTGGCCTGCGGCAGTCGTGATGCCGAGGGCTGGAGCGGCGGTCGTGAGCGGGTTGATTTCTTCGATGTGAAGGGCGACCTGGAAAGCCTGCTGGCCATGGGGGGCGATGCCGACGCCTGGCGCTTCGAAGCCGCCGAGCATCCGTCGCTGCATCCGGGACAGAGCGCGCGGCTGCTGCACAGGGGCGATGAAGCTGGCTGGATTGGCACGCTGCATCCGGCGGTGCGTAGCAAACTCGGCCTCAAGGTGGATGCGGTGCTGTTCGAGCTGCGTCTCGATGTGCTGACCGAAGGCCGCGTGCCATCATTCACCCCATTATCACGTTTCCCCGAGGTGCGGCGCGACCTGGCCTTCATGGTGGAAGATACCTGCTCGGTTCAGGCGCTGCTTGACCTGGTGCGCAGCGGCGGTGGCGAGTGGCTGACAGAGGCTCATCTGTTTGATGTCTATCAGGGGCAGGGGGTGGTGGCAGAAGGGCACAAGAGCGTGGCACTGGGCTTGACCTGGCAGCATCCTTCGCGCACGCTAAACGATGAAGAAATCAATCAGTTGGTCGAAGCCATCGTCGAAACATCGAAGCAGGAACTGGGGGCGCAGCTGCGTGCATGACCCCGAAGCGAGGCCCGACCGCCAGCGCGAGGGAAGCGAATATGGGGGCGTTGACCAAGGCCGAACTGGCCGAACATCTGCATGAGGAGCTGGGCCTTTCCAAGCGAGAGGCCAAGTCCATGGTGGAGGCTTTCTTCGAGGAAATTCGCGCGGCGCTGCGTGAAAACGAGCAGGTAAAGCTTTCAGGTTTCGGCAATTTCGATCTGCGCGATAAGCGCGAGCGGCCTGGGCGCAACCCGAAAACGGGAGAAGAGATTCCGATTTCGGCGCGCCGGGTCGTCACTTTTCGACCAGGGCAGAAGCTCAAGAGCCAGGTCGAAAAACAGGATAAAGAGCCTCCTCTCTAGCACCTGGTATGGTGACGGATCTTGCGTGCCTGTCGGCGTCTCAAATGCCGGTGCAGCCCAGTGGCGGTACCGGCATTTTCCCGGGTGGCATTCGAACAGCATCAGTCAGATAACGCCGGCCTCCAGCGCCCAGGTGATGACCACCTTGAGCACATAGCCGAGCATGCCGGCACCCAGCACCACGAACAGCATGATGGTGCCGAAACGTCCGGCCTTGGATTTCTTCGCCAGATCCCAGATGATGAAGCACATGAACAGGATCAGACCGCCAATCATGATTGGTGTGATCCAAGCTTCGAAGGTCTGTACCATACTGCCTCCGTTGTGAGTCAGGGGAGTTCTATACGATAATGCCTGACCATTGTACTCGGTCATTAGCCTGCGATGTAGACTTTCAGGTGTGACATCCTGCCTCGCAATCGGCTGCGGCTCACTGTGAGTCGTGTTAATATCTGACCAAAATATTCAGGTAATTCCACGACATGCCCATACTGAAAATCTTTGTCGGCACCATGTACGGCGGTGCTCTCGATGTTGCCGAGCAGGTTCAGCCGCTGTTTGAGCAGGCTGGCTATGAGGTCAGTATCTTCGACCAGCCGACCCTGGCCGATCTGCTCGATACGCCTACCGATCTGGCCCTGTTCTGCACCTCCACCACGGGGTCGGGAGACTTTCCCGGCAATCTGGTTCCCATGGTGCGTGAGCTCCAGGACACTAGTCCGTCCCTCGTAGAGCTGCGCTATGGCCTGATTGCCCTGGGCGACAGCTCCTATGTGGATTCCTTTTGCGGCGCGGGGCGGGCGCTGGATGAGCTGCTTCAGGGGCTCGGCGCAAGCCGGCTGGGCGAGCGACTGGAAGTTGATGCCATGGAAACCTTCATGGCTGACGATGAGGCCATTCCCTGGGTCGAGGCGTGGATCAGCGACCAGCAGCTGAGTGTCGCTTGAGCATGGAGCCGTCAGCCGAGCGAGTCAGCCTGATGCTGGGGCTAGCGATGTTGATGCTGGCCAGCGTGCCGCGCTATCTGGTGGGCGGGCATGAGACTCGCCTACTGATGGCACTGGCATTGGCGGGTGCCGTGGTCATTGCCGCGGCCTTCCAGTGGCGTCAACTGATTGCATCTTCGCGCCAGCGTTTGCCGATGTTGCTCAAACGGTTGCTCGCCTGCCTTGTCGGCGGAGTGGCAGCCATCGCCATGTGGTACTTGCTCAGTGGCGGCTGGATCGGCTGGGAGCGGTTGATCTCCTACGGCGCCGGGCTTGGCCTGCTGGGATATGCGCTGTGGCTTTGGTGGACGCCCCGTGAGGCATAAATTAGACGCTGACTGACAGCGCGCCAGCATGTCCGTGTGCTTCAAAACAATACACCCCGGCCCCGCAGAGCATATAAATGCGGGGGCGGGTGTATTGAGTTCAGCCAAGGGTATAGCAGGGCGTGTAGTCACCTTCCAGCTTCATGCGACCCTGAGCCACAAAGGACGTTAGCAGCTCGTCGAGGTGGCTCATCAGGTCGGCCTCGGCATTGAGTCGGAAGGGGCCGTGGGCCTCGATGAGGCGCACGCCACGCTCCTTGACGTTGCCAGCAACAATGCCCGAGAAGGCGCGGCGCAAATTGGCGGCGAGCTCATGCACCGGCTGGTCTCGATGCAGGGCCAAGGCGGCCATGGTTTCATGTGTCGGCTCGAACGGCTCCTGGAAGTCTCGGGCAATCTTCAATCGCCAGTTGTAATAGAAAGCGTCCTTGCGTGAGCGGCGGTAGTCGGTCACGCGGTCGACTCCGCGCCGCATTTCTCTGGCGACTTCCACCGTATCGCCGATGATGATGCGGTAGTGGCGTCGTACTTCCTCGCCCAGGCTGTAGACGAGGAAGTCGTCGATGCGCTTGAAATAGTCCGCAGACTCGGCAAGTCCCGTGAACACCACCGGCAGCTCCATGTCGGCGTTATCCGGGTGCATCAGGATGCCAAGCAGGTAGAGTATCTCCTCGGCGGTACCGACCCCGCCAGGAAAGATGATGATGCCGTGCCCAAGGCGCACGAAGGCTTCCAAGCGCTTCTCGATGTCCGGCATGACCACCAGCTCATTGACGATGGGATTGGGCGCCTCGGCGGCGATGATGCCGGGTTCTGACACGCCAAGATAGCGGCCGTCGCCGCGGCGCTGCTTGGCGTGAGCCACGTTGGCACCCTTCATTGGACCCTTCATGGCGCCGGGCCCACAGCCGGTGCAGATGTCCAGATCGCGCAACCCCAGTTCATAACCAACGGCCTTGGAGTAGTCGTATTCCTCGCGGCTGATCGAGTGCCCACCCCAGCACACCACCAGGCTCGGGTCGCGGGCGGCCTTCAAGGTGCCGGCTTTGCGCAGTATGTGGAATACCGCGTTGGTGGTGCCTTCGCTGGTGTTCAGATCAAAGCGCCGATGACCCTGAATCTCGTTGTAGACATAGACAATATCGCGCAGCACCGATGACAGGTGCTCACGGATACCGCGAATCATGTGGCCGTCGACGAAAGCCTCGGTAGGGGCGTTGGTCAATTTGAGACGCACGCCGCGATCCTGCTGCTGTACCTCGATATCGAAGTCTGGATAGGCCTCGAGCAGGGCCAGGCCGCTGTCGCTTGGCTTGCTGGAGCTCAGCACGGCCAGAGCACAGCTACGTAGCACGGAGTGCAAGCCGCTGCGCGAGGTATCGTGCAGGCGGTTGACTTCGTGCTGGGACAGAATCTCGAGGCTGCCCTCGGGAGAGATTGTTGTGGAAAGGGTGTCGGCCATTCAGGGCTTCCGTGTCGCTGTTCGTTCAAGGAAAAAACCATCTCCGATGCTATCACGCCGCCAGCCGGGCCGCAGCGCTGCGAGCGCCGCCCAACGTTCTGTGGTGATAGAATAGCTTTGCCGTTCGGGCCAGAGAGGTTTCATGTTCAACACTCGGTATTTTCGCACCTTCATCACGCTTGTCGAGACCGGCAGCTTTACGCGTACGGCCCAGCGGCTCGGCATGACCCAGCCGGGAGTAAGCCAGCATATCCGCAAACTGGAGAGCTATCTTGAAACCTCTCTGCTGGAACGTCAGGGGCGGCGCTTCGCATTGACCGATGCCGGTCGGCGCAGCTACGACTATGCGCTGAAGCTGTTTGCCGAGCATGAGCAGTTTCGTCATTCGCTGGATGACGAGAGCCTGGACAGCGGGGAGTGTCGCCTGGCCTCGCCCGGAAGCGTCGGCGTGATGCTGTATCCCTTCATGCTGGGGCAGCAGCAGATGCACAGTGGCCTGACGATCAGCTACAACTTCACCTTTAATCACGACATCGTCGCCGATGTGCTGGCCGGGCGCCACGATCTGGGCATCGTGACCGAGGCCGTACGCCACCCCGATATTGACTGCGAAGCCTGGCATCAGGAGCCCCTGTGTCTTGTCGTGCCGGCGGACTTTGCAGGCACCGGACTTGCCGATCTGGTGGGCATCGGCTTTATCGGCTATACCGGCGGCAGCAACCTGGCCGGTACCTTGCTGCGCCAGAACTATCCCGATGAATTTCGCTCGATGCGCCATATTCCGAATCAGGGCTTTACCAATGAGATCAGCATGGTGCTCGATGCAGTCGCCAGAGGATTGGGATTCACGGTGGTCTCGCGACTGGTGCTTGAAACGTCGCCCTGGCAGCGCCAGGTCAAGGAGTTGAGCCTGCCACATCCGCTCAGCGAAACGCTGTATCTGGTGACCCTGCGCGACAGTCGTCTACCCAGGCGCTATTTGCGGCTGCTGGAGGCCTTTCGCGAGCATCGCCAGCAGGAATGGCTGGCTTTTTAAAACCGCTTATTGAAATTGAAAGAGTTAAAAAAACAGGCCCCGCCAATCTGGCGGGGCCTGTTTCATGGTGCTCCGGGTCTTGTTCAGAACTCAGCTGAACTCATGCCCCGATCAGTCTCGATAGAGATCGATACTTGGGCAAGAGCAGATCAGCTGGCGGTCGCCGAGCACGTTATCGACCCGGTTGGATGCAGGCCAATACTTGGCGGCTTTGACCGCTTCGGACGGAAACGCACCTTGCTCGTGGGAATAAGGGCGTTCCCAATTGGCATCCATCAGGTCGGCCATGGTGTGTGGCGCATTGACCAGCGGGTTGTTGTCCAACGGCCATTCACCGGACTCCACCTTTGCGATCTCCTCGCGGATGGCGATCATGGCATCGCAGAAACGATTGATCTCGTAGAGCGACTCCGACTCGGTGGGCTCGATCATCAGAGTGCCAGGCACCGGAAACGACATGGTGGGGGCATGGAAACCGTAGTCCATCAGGCGCTTGGCGATGTCTTCCTCGCTGATGCCGGAGGCGGCTTTGAGTGGACGAATGTCGATGATGCATTCGTGAGCCACGTAGCCGTTACGGCCCTTGTAGAGCACCGGGTAGTGCTCGCCAAGGCGCTGGGCGATGTAGTTGGCACCGAGAATGGCAAGCTCGGAAGCTTCGCGCAGTCCGCGGGCGCCCATCATCTTGATGTAGGCCCAGGAGATGGGCAGGATCGAGGCGCTGCCGTAGGCAGCCGCCGAGACCGCACCCGCATCGGGCTCCACGCCCTCCAGCGGAGTCACCACGTGGTTTGACACATAGGGTGCCAGGTGCGCCTTGACGCCGATGGGGCCCATGCCCGGACCGCCGCCGCCATGGGGGATGCAGAAGGTCTTGTGCAGGTTGAGGTGCGACACGTCGCCGCCGAAGTCGCCGGGGCGTGCCAGTCCGACCATGGCATTCATGTTGGCGCCGTCGACATACACCTGACCGCCATGCTGGTGAATGATGCTGCAGGCCTCCCGCACACCTTCCTCGAACACCCCGTGGGTAGAAGGGTAGGTCAGCATGATCGCCGACAGGGCATCGCTGTGCTTCTCGGCCTTGGCCTTGAGGTCAGCCAGATCGATGTTGCCGTCCTCGTCGCACTCCACCACCACGACCTTCATGTTGGCCATGGCCGCAGAAGCTGGATTGGTGCCGTGAGCGGAGCTCGGGATCAGGCAGATGTCGCGATGCTGCTGACCCTGAGCCTTCTGGTAACGACGGATAGCGACCAGCCCCGCATACTCCCCTTGTGCGCCAGAGTTGGGCTGCATGGAGACGTGGTCGTAGCCGGTGATCTCCGCCAGGAAGTCGGACAGTTCATCGATGATCTGCTTGTAGCCAGGTACCTGCTCGCGGGGCGCGAAAGGGTGAATGCGCGCAAGCTCGGGCCAGGTGATCGGCATCATCTCGGTGGTGGCGTTGAGCTTCATGGTGCAGGAGCCCAGCGGAATCATCGCGTGTACCAGCGACAGATCCTTGTTCTCCAACCGCTTCAGATAACGCAGCATTTCGGTTTCACTGTGATAGCGATTGAAGGTCGGGTGGGTCAGGAAGTCCGAGGTGCGCTGACACTCGGCTGGAATGCCGGTAATGCCCTGGGTGGTAATCTCGTCGTCGAGTGCTGCCACCGACATGCCGTGCTCTTCATCGAGCAGGATGTCGAACAGCAGCGCCAGGTCGTGGGCCGTGGTGGTCTGGTTGATGCTCAGGCCAACATCGCCGTTGTCGAAGTAGCGCAGATTGACGTCGTGGGCCATGGCGCGGCCGTGGATCTTGCGCGCATCGATGCCGGTCAGGCGCAGGGTGTCGAACCAGGTGTCATGGGCCAGCGTGACGCCACCGCGCTTCAGACCTTCGGCCAGGATGGTGGTCAGGCGATGGATGCGACCGGCGATGGTGCGCAGGCCTTCGGCGCCATGGTAGACGGCGTAGAAACCGGCGATATTGGCCAGCAGCGCCTGGGCAGTACAGATGTTCGACGTGGCCTTCTCGCGGCGAATGTGCTGCTCGCGAGTCTGCATCGCCATGCGCAGCGCAATCTCGCCGCGGCTGTCTTCGGACACGCCGATGATGCGACCGGGGATGGAGCGCTTGAGCTTGTCGGTAGCGGCAAAAAAGGCCGCGTGGGGGCCGCCAAAGCCCATGGGTACCCCGAAGCGCTGGGACGAACCGACCACGATATCGGCGCCGAGCGCGCCGGGCTCCTTGAGCAGCACCAGCGACATGATGTCGGCCGTCACCGCGGTCATCACCCCGCGCTCGCTGGCCTGGGCCAGCAGCGGAGCTAGATCGCGAACCTCGCCGCTTTGACCAGGGTATTGGAACAGGGCGCCGAATACGTCGTGCTCGGCGAACTCTTCGGCGGGGGCGATGATCAGCTCGAAGCCGAAGTAATGCGCGCGGGTGCGCACCACGTCCAGCGTCTGCGGGAAGATATCCTCGGCCACGAAGAACGCATCGGTCTTGGCCCGCTTGTTGGCGCGGCGGCACAGCGCCATGGCTTCGGCAGCGGCAGTGGCTTCGTCGAGCAGTGAGGCGTTGGCCAGCTCCATGCCGGTCAAGTCCATCACCATATGCTGGAAGTTTAGCAGGCCCTCTAAGCGGCCCTGGGAAATCTCGGGCTGGTAGGGAGTATAGGCGGTGTACCAGCCCGGGTTCTCGAGCACGTTGCGCTGAATCACCGTGGGCAGCAGAGTGTCATAATATCCTTGGCCAATGTAGCACTTGGCCACGCGGTTCTGACGGGCTAGCCGATACAGGTAGTCTAGGGCCACAGCCTCGCTGCGCGGCGGGTCGAGTTCAAGTTCGTCGGCCAGACGGATGTCGGCAGGAACGGTGCGTCCCAGCAGATCCTCGAGCTTGTCCAGACCGAGTGTGCTGAGCATCTTGGCCACGTCATCGGCCCGTGGACCGTTGTGGCGTGAAATGAAAGCGTCGTGGTTGGCCAGGTCGGCCAAGCTTCTAGTGTCGAAAGCCATGGAATACCCTGATAAGTGGGGTGTCGCTCCCCGTGAGCGAGCACATGGGGGTCATGCATAGTCACATCATGAGCGCGGCATATTACGCTCAATTAATTCATCAAGCGGCAGCGTTGCAGGCAAGCTGCCAAGAATGCCGGAGTGTATTGACGCCAGGCGCGTTGCTGAAAACGCCTCGGCGGTCATCTCGGCTGCGTACTTGTTCAGTGCCGCGGCCTGAAACACCAGCGCGAGGCACTGAACGAGTCTGCGCGCCTCTGCCTCCAGCGTGTGTTCGGCGCGCCTCAAGGCTGTTATTACCTCATCCAGCGCTGCGCGAGCCGGGTCACCCGATGGGAGGTGTCGCCTGGCATAGTCTGTGAAGAGCTCGAGGCTGTGCGGGTTACGCTGCACAGTGCGCAGCACATCCAGGCACTGCACGTTTCCCGAGCCTTCCCAGATCGAGTTGAGGGGGCTCTCGCGAAACAGCTGTGGCATCGGTGAATCTTCGATATAGCCGTTGCCGCCGGTGCACTCTAGCGCCTCTCGCGCCACAACGGTTTCTCGTTGGGTTGCCCAGTACTTGACGATGGAGGTTGCCAGGCGCGCCAGGTGCGCCGTGTCAGCGTCAGTGACTGCCTGCTCAAACAGTGCCGAAAGCTCCAGGGCGCTTACCGCTGCGGCTTCCGACTCGATGCACATGTCGGCCAGCACGTTCTTCATCAGCGGCTGATCGATCAGCCGCTTCGAAAAGGCGTAGCGCTGGCGCGCATGATGCAGGGCTTCGGCAGTGCAGCGGCGAATGAGGCTGGCCGCGCCGATCACGCAGTCCAGACGCGTATGGCGCACCATCTCGATGATCGTGGCGACGCCACGGCCTTCTTCGCATAGCAGCACGCCGTGGGCACCCTGAAACTCGACCTCGCTTGAGGCGTTCGAGCGGTTGCCCAGTTTGTCTTTCAAGCGCTGAAAATATAGTGCGTTGCGTCTTTCATCGGGCAGGATGCGCGGCACGACGAAGCAGGAAAGCCCGCCGGGTGCCTGGGCCAGCGTCAGAAAGGCGTCGCTCATCGGCGCCGAGCAAAACCACTTGTGGCCGGAGAGGCGATACGCGCCGCCTGGACCGCCGCTGCCCTCCGGTTCTGCGCGGGTCGCGTTGGCACGAACGTCGCTGCCCCCCTGGCGCTCGGTCATGGCCATGCCGAACAGCAGTCCCTGCTTTTGCGAAGGTGCGATGGATCGCGAGTCGTACTTGCGGCTCAGCAGGCCAGGTAGCCACGCTTCGGCGACGTTCGGCTGGAGCTTGAGCGATGGAACCGCCGCAAATGTCATGGTCGTCGGGCAGCTTGTTCCCTGCTCGATCTGATGCTTGAGATACATCTTCGCGGCGTGGGAAGCATAGCGTCCTTCGGCCTCGCTTTCCCACGGTTCGCTGTGGATACCAGCAGCCAGGCTGATATCCATGAGCTGATGATAGGAGGGGTGATACTCGACCTCGTCGATGCGGTGCCCGAAGCGGTCGAAGCGATGCAGTTGCGGCGCGTTGATGTTGGCCGCCCGACCGGCGCGCATGGTGTCTGCATGCCCCAGGGCATGGCCGTAGTTGCTGAGCTCCATCTGCTGTTCGTTATTCAGCAGCCGACGGGAAAAATCGACGAACACGCTGTCAGACTCGTAAAGATTAAACGCTTCGAAGGGTGACGGCTGGTTCTGAACATCGAAGGCACAGCCTTCTGCGAGCTCTTGTGATTTCATTCGCCTTGCTCCAGAGGAAACTGGCTGCAGACAGCGCTAAACTTTCGAACGCTTCACGAGCGCGGGGGTTAATAGAGTCCCTGCTGTGCCTCCTGCTTCAAAGTGCCGCATGCAACAAGTGCGCAAGCAAAAGCAGGGTTGCCGGGCTCGAGTGTCTCGCACCCGGCGATGTCATCAGCCCTCGGCGTCGATGAAGGCCTTGTAGCCGTCGGCGTCAAGCAGGGTTTCCAGGTCGCTGGCGTTGTCCGGACGCAGTTTCATGATCCAGGCGTCTTCATAAGGAGACTCGTTAAGAGACTCCGGCGAGTCTTCCAGCGCCTCGTTGACCTCGAGGACTTCGCCGGCCAGGGGGGCATAGAGGTCAGATGCGGCCTTGACGGATTCCACCACGCCGAATTCGTCATCCTTGGCAAGGCTTGCCCCAACCTCGGGCAGTTCCACGAAGACCACGTCACCCAAGGCTTCCTGGGCGTGGTCGGTGATACCGATGGTCACGGTACCGTCGCCGTTGTCCTTGATCCACTCGTGGCTTTCGGCATAGTGCAGTTCAGCGGGAATTGAACTCATGGCAGTTTCCTATACGAAAAATATTTCATTGACACGCGAATCCTAACCTCATTGGTCGCCTTTGACGAGGGTCTTGTCACCAATGTCGACCTCGTCGCTGTAGCGACCAATTGTTAGCATGGCTCGAGACAGCCAACTCGTCCAGCGTTCACCGGGATTGAAGCGAATTCTTGCCATCCGACGGCGATGCGGGCCAGTTTCAATACGCTGGAAAAAACATTTGCCTAGCTTGCGCGCAGCGGTGGGGGCTTCTAAGCTTTGGTCGCGTTTCCAATAAGAAAAACGGGCACGCTCGTGCAAGCCGCTAGCTGTCAGCGTCCCGGCGCCGAAAAGTCATCCCGTACAGGTACCATTGCTCATCATCACGGGGCTATCGTTATCTTGCTTGTGGTTACGTCAACGGCAACTTCCATTATCGTTGCCAGGTGGTGGCACATGGGTAGCATTGGGCGCCAAGAAGGCGACTGCCAGATGGTCTCGATTGCGCCTTGCGCTTAAATGAATACAGGATGCGACAGCAAGTTTCTTCGAGGAGACGTTTGTGGAAACTCTCAATAATATCTTTACTCAGATCAACGGCGTGGTATGGGGGCCGTTGATGCTCATCCTGCTGTTGGGGGTAGGCATCTATCTGCAGCTGGGCCTGAAGCTATTGCCGATCCGCAAGCTCGGCATGGGCTTCAAGCTGATGTGGCAGGGCCGTGACGAAAAAAAGACTCCCGAAGGCAAGCCAAGGACCGAGGAAGACGGCGAAATCTCGCCCTTCAACGCGTTGATGACGGCGCTTTCCGCCACCATCGGTACCGGTAACATCGCCGGCGTGGCCACGGCCATCGCTCTGGGTGGTCCGGGTGCGGTGTTCTGGATGTGGATCACTGCCCTGGTGGGGATGGCGACCAAGTTTTCCGAGGCGGTATTGGCGGTGCGTTTCCGCGAGACCGACTCCACCGGCAACCATGTTGGCGGACCGATGTTCTACATCAAGAATGGCCTGGGGCCCAAGTGGCTGTGGTTGGGTGGTGCTTTTGCCTTCTTCGGTGCCGTGGCGGCCTTTGGCATCGGTAACACCGTGCAGTCCAACTCGGTGGCTGACGCGCTGGAGTCCAGCTTCAGTATCCCGCCGATGATCACCGGTGTGGTGCTGATGGTGCTGTCCGGTGCGGTCATCCTCGGTGGTATCAAGCGGATCGCCAAGGTGGCCGGCAAGCTGGTGCCGATAATGGGGATTGCCTACATTATCGCCGGTCTCGTGGTGCTCGCGGTCAACGCCGACCAGATTCCCGAAGCGTTCAGAAGCATTTTCTACTACGCCTTCAATCCGCATGCTGCCCTGGGCGGCTTCGCCGGGGCCGCGGTGATGGCGGCTATCCGCTTCGGTGTGGCGCGCGGGATCTTCTCCAACGAGG
>ERZ1032895.47-NODE-47-length-36097-cov-15.249071_pt1 | contig 36097 bp, 32 predicted proteins | sample MGYA00516687_ERZ1032895 | MGnify/ENA primary metagenome ERZ1032895 (study PRJEB33719, sample SAMN04261600) | wastewater metagenome | biome: rural village; feature: latrine urine exit; material: soil | place: El Salvador | collected 2013-01-14 ... | reverse complement strand
CGCTGTTATCGAGGGCTTCACGCAGCAGCAGCGCGCCGCTGTCGCTGGTGGTGCGCTGGCCGTCGAGCTCAACGCGGATGGACCCGTTGCAGGACGGAATCCAGGGGGATACGCTTTCACCCATAGCGGATGGTCCTCTGAAATCAGGTTCTTGTCGGAACGTTCTGATTTCTCAAGAGAATACCATCCGCTATCTTCGTTTTCAGGCCGACCTCATGAATAAGCCGGGATAATGTCATTATTGTTCTTGCTTTATAAAGTGCTTTTAGTGCGTCGTTGCCTTCTTCGAATGTCCGCATTGGGTCGATTTCAGCCATAACAGATGCCCCGCCTCAACTTTCCGATGGCCCTCCAGCATCATCCAGCCACTTTTTCCGGTGGTCTGACCCTCTCGCTTTTCTCAGACGACTTCGATCAACTTAGCACTGCCATTTTTGTAATCCAATGTTACGAAAGGCTGAGATGGACAAACATTGACCGAACGCAAAAAAAGCCGCCGTTTTCTCTGCTGTGGAAGCGTCAAAAACGGCGGCTATCGTGTGGCCAGGTTGTGGAGTGTTGGCTAGGCGTCGGGCCACAGCTGCCGGTAGATGTCGATGATCTCGTCGCTGTCGGGTACGCGGGGGTTGTTGCCGGGGGAGCCAGAGGCCAGGGCCTGTTCGGCCATTTCGGGCATGAGGTCGAAGAAGCGCTGGCGCTCGATGCCGAACTGCTCGGGCGTGGGCACCTGCAGCTCTTCATTGAGGGCCGTTAGCTCGTCGAGCAGCTTTTGGTTGGCTGCGTCGTCGCTGTCCTGTTCGCTGGCCACGCCGATGGCGCGGGCGCAGTCGGCGTAGCGTTCGGCGGCGGCGGGTATCGAAAAGGCGGTCACGCTGGGCAGCAGCATGGCGTTGGAAAGCCCGTGGGGCACATGGAAGTGGGCGCCGATGGGGCGGCTCATGCCGTGCACCAGCGCCACCGAAGCGTTGGAGAATGCCACGCCGGCCAGGGTGGAGCCGAGCATCATCGCCTCCCGGGCCTCCAGGTCGGCGCCCTGATGATAGGCGCGGCGCAGGTGCGGGCCGATCAGCCGCATCGCCGAGAGCGCCTGGCTGTCGCTGTAGGGGTTACGCTTCTTGCTGACGTAGGCCTCGATGGCGTGGGTCAGGGCGTCAATGCCGGTATCGGCGGTGGTGCGCGGCGGTACGCTCAGGGTCAGGCGGTAGTCGATTAGCGCGGCCACCGGCATGAAGCCGATGCCGACGCACAGCATCTTCTCGTCGCTGGTCTCGTCGGTGATGATGGTGAAGCGCGTGACTTCGGAGCCGGTGCCCGCGGTGGTGGGCACCGCGATGATCGGCAGGCCCGGCTCGCTGACCTGGCGGGGAAACTTGTAGTCGCGCATCTCGCCGCCGTGTTTGGCGAGTATCGCAATCGCCTTGGCGCTGTCGATGGGACTGCCGCCGCCCAGGGCGATCAGGCTGTCGTAGTTGCCGTTGCGCGCCATCTCCACGCCGGCCTGAATGGAGGCGACGGTAGGCTCCGGCACGGTGTCGTCGAAGACATCCGCCGCGATCCTGTGACCGGCAAGCATGTCCTGAAGTCGGCCGACGTAGCCCAGTTCCACCATCATCTGGTCGGTGACGATAAGCGGGCGCTGGCAATCCAGGCTTTCCAGCACGGCGGGCAGCTCATGGCTGGCGTTGTCGCCAACTTGCATGAGGCGAGGCAGGATGATCTGTGTAGACATGACGACCCTCACATTATTAGCGATCAAGCAGCGAGTGTGGCACCTTTATACCTTCGTACCACGCCAGCATAATAGAAGTCACATTTTCTTCGGAAGCCACCACCATGTCTGACACCCGTGATCGCCGTCCCGCCCGTGCTGGCACTCCCCGCCGGGAGCCCATGCGCCGTGCGCGAGAGCCCAGGGCCAGCGTGGGCGATGTGGCTTATCTGCCGGTGGTGACGGTCAACGATACCGGCGCCTTTCTCGACTGGGGCCATGCCAGTGATGTGCTGCTGCCCTATGGTGAGCAGCTGTTTCGGCCGAGCGTCGGCCGGCGCGTGCTGGTGATGATTCGTGAGGACGATCAGGGCCGTCCAGTGGCGACCCAGCGGCTGGATCGTCACCTGGCTGACGAATCCGAGGGGCTTGCCGCGGGCGATGAAGTGGCGCTGGTGATCACCGAGCAGACCGATCTTGGCTACAAGGCGGCGGTGAATGGCCGCTTCTGGGGCCTGCTCTTCCGCGATGACGTTTCAAGGCCGCTGCGCCGTGGCCAGCGCATTCAGGGCTACATCAAGCGCGTGCGCGAGGAGGATGGCCGGCTGGATCTTGCGCTGCTGCCACCCGGGCCGGCGCGTCTCGATATGGTGGGCGAGCAGGTGCTCAAGGCGCTGCGCGAGAGCGGCGGTTATCTGCCGCTCAGCGATGCCACGCCCGCCGCCGAGATCAAGGTGCGTCTGGGGGTCAGCAAGAGCGCTTTCAAGCAGGCCATCGGGCGGCTCTACAAGCAGCAGCGCATCGTTATCGAAGACGGCGGCATCCGGCTGGTGGTTGAAGGCTCGTCCCGCACGAAATGACTCCACTGGAGTCATACTTTTACCTGCTGCATACTGCCGAGCAGTTCACTGACCGCGCCCAGGCGCGGCCTTATCGAGAGGTACCATGAGCGAGCGCACCCTACGGATTGGTGTGGTGATGGACCCCATCGCCGACATTACCTACAAGAAGGACACTAGCCTGGCCATGCTGTGGGCCGCCAGCGATCGCGGCTGGTCGCTGCATTACATGGAGCAAAAGGATTTGTTCCTGCGCGACGGTCACGCCCATGCCCGGATGCGAGACCTCGAGGTTTTCCGCGATCCCCAGCGCTGGTATACGCTTGGCGAGGCGGCTTCCCGGCCGCTGGCCGAGCTGGATGTGATCCTGATGCGCAAGGATCCGCCGGTCGACGAGCATTTCCTCAATGCAGTTCACCTGCTCGGCTTTGCCGAGCGTGAAGGCGTGCTGGTGGTCAACCCGACCCGCGCTCTACTGGAGTGCAACGAGAAGCTGTTTGCTCAGCAGTTCCCGCAGTGCTGTGCCCCGACCCTGGTGTCCAGCCGCGAAAGCGAGCTGCGCGCCTTTCACGCCGAGCACGGCGATGTGATCTACAAGCCGCTGGACGGCATGGGCGGCAGCGGCATCTTTCATGTGGGCCCCGATGGCCGCAACCTTGGCGCGGTGCTGGAAATGCTCACCGAGCTCGGCAGCCGCAAGATCATGGCCCAGCGCTACCTGCCCGAGATCAAGGATGGCGATACCCGCATCCTGATGGTGGACGGCGAGCCGGTGCCCTATGGCCTGGCCCGGGTGCCCATGGCCGGCGAAACCCGGGGCAACCTGGCCGCCGGCGCCACGGGCGTCACCCGCGAGCTGACCGACCGCGACCTGTGGCTGGTCGAGCAAATCAAGCCGATGGTTATCGAGAAGGGCCTGATGTTCGTCGGTCTGGACGTCATCGGCGACTACATCACCGAGATCAACGTCACCAGCCCGACCTGCGTGCGCGAGATTGACGATCAGCGTGGCACTGATATTGCCAGCGATCTGATGGACGTCATTCGCCGCCGCTGCGATGGCTGATCAGGAGAGTCCGCTAGCATGGCTGCTACGAAGCCCAGGTGATCAGCCTGATCGAGGCCGTCGGCAGCTTCCGCGGCCAGTCGGAAGGGCGCGTCAAGGTGCTGGTAGAGATCGGCAGCGACGGCCAGCTGTTGCGAGCAGAAGTGTTACAATCCTCCGGTAAGCCCGAACTCGACAAGCTGTCGATGGAAGCCGTGCACGACGCGGCGCCTTATCCGGCGTTTGATCAGAGCATGTCGGACATGAGCAGCTACACCATCCAGCGCATCTTCGATTTCGGCAAGACATGAATCGGCAAGAAATAATTCACGGCGAGCAGTAGTCCTGCCGGAGAGGCTCATGCAAAGTTTGAAAAACCACTTTCTGATGGCGATGCCGCACCTGGAAGATTCCCATTTCGGCGGGTCGCTTTGTTATCTTTGCGACCATGACGACAACGGCACCATGGGGGTGATGGTCAACCGCCCCCTGGAGCTGACCCTCGAGTCGCTCTTCGAACAGCTTGAGCTGGAAATCGTTGACCCATCGCGGCTCAGCGATCCGGTCTATTATGGCGGCCCCGTGCACAAGGACCGGGGGTTCATTCTGCACCGTGGTCAAAGCAGCGAATGGGATTCCAGCCTGCAGGTCAGTGAAGAGATCGCCCTGACGACCTCCATGGATATCCTACAGGCCATCGCCAACGGCGAAGGGCCGGAGCATTTTCTGGTGTGTCTGGGCTGCGCCGGCTGGGAGCCGGGCCAGCTCGAAAGCGAGCTGAAGGACAATGCCTGGCTGACCGTGGAAGGCCGTGCCGACATTCTGTTCGAGCTGCCTCCTGAGCAGCGTTTGCACGCCAGCGCCGGTATTTTGGGCGTCGATTTGAATCTGATGACCCGTGAGGCCGGGCACAGTTAGGAAACGACCCATGACCCGCACCGGCCAGCGTCTGATCCTCGGCTTCGACTTCGGCACCCGGCGTATCGGCGTGGCGGTGGTCAATGAGCTGATCGGCAATGCCCGTGAGCTGCCGGCGCTGCCCGCGCGCGACGGCATCCCCGACTGGCAGCAGGTGGCCGCGCTGGTCAAGGAATGGCAGCCTGACCTGTTTGTGGTGGGTCTGCCGCTCAACATGGACGGTAGCGAGAGCGTGATGAGCACCCGTGCCCGCAAGTTCGGCAATCGTCTGTACGGACGCTTCGGCGTTCTCTGCGAGATGGCCGACGAGCGCGGCTCGACCCGCGAGGCCAAGGCCATCGCCAAAGAGGCTGGGCATCGCGGCAACTATCGCGCCGAAAGCGTCGACGGCATCGCCGCGGTATTGATCCTCGAATCCTGGCTGGCGCGTCAGGAAAACCTGCCGGGCGCCTGAGTGCCCGCGAGACTAGTCCTTCCCATCCCTTATCTGGTATCTAGGCCGTCCTGGAGCGCCGCGTCGTCCACGCCGATGCGCTTCGGCACAAACCAGCGCACATCGCGCATATCCTTTTCGATTTGATCTTCAACCTGCAGCAGGTTGGCAAAGATCGCCATGCGCATGGGAATGCCGTTGTCGGTCTGGCGGAAGATCGCCAGGCGCGGGTCGCCGTTGAGGTCCACGTCCAGGTCGTTGGCCTCGGGGCGGCTGTCTCGAGGCAGCGGGTGCATGACGATGGTGCTGTCATTGCAGCGCTGATCGAGGAAGGCCAGATCGACGGTGTAATCCCGCGACAGCACGCCGAAGCCTTCGCTCATCTCCTGGGTGAAGCGCTCCTTCTGGATACGGGTGGTGTAGACCACGTCCACGTCGGAGAAGTCGCCGCTCAGGCTGTCACGTTCTTCTATCTGCAGGCCGCGGGCGCTGACCGCCTCGATCAGCGGCGCGGGCATTTCGAGCTCCGGCGGCGACACCAGGGTGACACGCATCGGCCCGTAGAGCGACAGCAGCCGGATCAGCGAGTGCACGGTGCGGCCGTATTTCAGGTCGCCGGTCAGCAGCACGTGGGCGCCGGCCAGTGTCTTGCCAAGCCGAGTGAACTCCTTGTCGATGGTGTAAAGATCCAGCAGCGCCTGGCTTGGGTGCTCGCCGGGGCCGTCACCGCCGTTGATCACCGGCACGTTGGTGGCGCGGGCGAACTCGGCCACCGAACCCTGATCGGGGTGGCGCATCACGATGGCGTCGCAGTAGCCGCTCATGACCCGGCTGGTGTCGTACAGCGACTCGCCCTTGGCCATGGACGAAAAGGTGAAGCCGGTGGTGTCGCAGACGGTGCCGCCCAGGCGGCAGAAGGCGGCGTTGAAGCTGACCCGGGTACGGGTACTGGCCTCGAAGAACAGGTTGCCGAGCACCGCGCCCTCCAGCACCCGAGTGACCTTGCGGCGCTGGGCAATGGGCTCCATGCGTTCGGCGACGCGGATCAGGTGGTCGACATCATCGCGGGACAGGGAATCGATGGAGAGCAGGTGGGAGCTCATCGCAGGCCTCGGCTGGCGGTGGATAACGCGCATCAGTGTACTCCGCGAGCGCCTTGGCTTCACGGTGGATTTATCGCTGTGGAGCCACAGCGCTGGCAATGAAGGGCAAACGCCAATCGTGGAACAATTCGGCAAACATGCGGGAAATATAATGCTTGGCTAGAGAGTCGGCCGGCAGGATGCTATTGTAAGTCGTCGCGAACACTGTTCGATAATTCGGAGGTGTAATGTGTCACATCACGGCGAATTAGAAAATATCGAATTAAAAGATAGTGGGTTAGACGTTGCCGATGCCCATCGGCAACGCCGCCGCCGGCTGCTGGCCACTTTGGGCATGAGCATTGCCGGTGCCTACGTAGCACCCGCGCTGTTCAGCGTTGGCCAGGCCCAGGCCTGGGACAGGCGCCATGACTCTTCCAGGCATGGTTCTTCCAAGCATGGTTCTTACAGGCATAGCTACTCGAGACATAGCTATTCACGGCCCAGCGGCTATGAGTATCGCCGTCGCGAGCGCAGTCGAATACGCGAATACACAGACGATCCTATCCTGATTCTGGAGGATGTGATCCTCGGTCCGCCGAGGCGCTAGTGGCAAGTTCAACAGTGGACGTTGCGCTGCCAGGAATAGGGCGCTGCCTGCGGGTGGAAAATGCCCCTGACGTACTGGATGCGCTCGCCCGGGCGATGCCCGGCTGGCCGATGACGGTGAGCCCGGCGGCCGGGCAAATGCCAGATATGTATGTGTATCGCGATGCCGAGGGCCTGTGGCAGGGCTCGCCGGATGAATCCAGCGAGTTTGATCTGCCGTCGCCAGCATCGGCGGCGTGCAGCCTCGTCGGGGAGTTTATCAGTCAGCGGCTGACGAACGAGCCAGCGCTGCTGGGACTGCACTGCGGCAGCGTCGAAATCAATGGCCGGCTGGTGCTGTTTCCCGAGAGCAGCAGGGCGGGCAAGAGTACGCTGTCTGTGGCCTTTGCCGCGGCGGGCTATCGGGTGTTTGGCGACGACGTGCTGGGTCTGACCCCCCAAGGGGAGGGCGTGGCAATGGGGGTTGCCCCGCGGCTGCGCCTGCCGCTGCCCGATAGCTTCTCGGCAGAGTTTGTCGAGTACGCCGAGCGCCACGCCGGCCCCGAGGACGACCGCTACCGCTTTGTGATTCCCGCGGCTGATCGCCTTGCCCATTTTGATGAATCGAGCCCCGTCGGAGCTATCGTGCTGCTTGAGCGCGACCCGTGTGTCAGTGAGCCCGAGGTGGTCAGGCTGTCGCCGGGTGAGGGACTGCTGCAGCTGCTGTGCCAGAACTTCGCCCGCAACACGACGGAGGAGGCGCTGCTTGAACGCCTGCTGCCGCTGATGCAGCGAGTGCCGTGCCTGCTGCTGCGCTATTCAGAACCGCTTGCCGGTGCGCGCCATCTGGCTCAGGTGGTGGAAAGCGCGCCGCTGCAACAGGGCAGCGGTGCCAGCCTGCTGAGCTATCCGCCGGCCAGCGTGGACGGCGCCTCGCCGCGCGATCTTGAAAGCGTCTGGGTGCCGGCAGGCAGCGTAAGCACTTATCCGCTTGGCGATGAGCTGTTTTTGATCCACACCCCGAGCGGCGATATTCACCGGCTCAATGCCAGCGGCAGAGTCGTCTGGCAGCTGCTGCAACAAGAGCCGCTATCGGGCCATGCGTTAAGCGACCTGCTGGCCGCCTACTTCAGCGCCCCGCTTGAGGCGGTAACGGCCGATGTTGGAGCGTTGATGGCAGCAATGGCTCAGGCCGGGCTCGTTGCTGAACAACAGTAGGTGTCCCCGGGTAGCGCCTGAGTGAACTCCCCGGGTTATCCGGTTAAAGGATGGCTTCGAACGACTCCGGCAGGATCTGCCCGCCGTCGACGATCAGCGTCTGGCCGGTGATGAAGCGCGACTCTGGCGAAGCCAGGAAGCAGGCGGCGTGACCGATGTCCTCTGGTTCGCCCAGGGACTTGGTGGGCACCGACTCGGCCATCTCGCGCAGGTAGTCCTCGCCCTGAGCCTTGAGCCCTTCGGTGATGATGTTGCCGGGCATCACGGCGTTGATGGTGATGCCATCCTTGGCGAACTCGAGGGCAGCGGAGCGCATGAAGCCAAGCTGGCCGGCCTTGCTGGCGCCGTAGTGGGCCCAGCCCGGATAGCCGGTGATGGCGCCGGTGATCGAGGAGGTCAGCACGATGCGGCCATAGCCACGCTCGCGCATGGCTGGCAGCACCGCCTGCACCATGTGGAAGGTGCCTTTCAGGTTGACCGACAGCATCTGATCCCAGTTCTCGTCGGTCATGGTGTCGATATTGGCCTGGGGAAAGATACCGGTGTTGGAACACAGGATGTCCAGCCGGCCGTGACGCGCGACGACGCCTTCCACCAGGCGGTGGCAGGCCTCGCGGTCGGTCACATCCAGAGGCTCGAATTCGGCCCCCAGGGCTTCGGCCGTCTTGGGTCCGCCGACGGTATCGATATCGGCGATCACGACCTTGGCGCCGGCATTGCGCAGCACGCTGACAATGCCTCGACCGATGCCGTTGGCACCGCCGGTGACGATCGCAACCTGCTCTTCAAGTGTGAACATTGCAGACTCCATGATTGACTGTATGAGTGGTGGCATGTGATTGCCCTCCAAGGGTGTCCATCAGTCTACCTGTGATGGGAGGGTGGGAGGTGATCCAGCTCAGCTCGTCGATAGATTAGGCTGTCAAGCGACGGTGCATTTGGGGCGACGTGCGAAAATCGTTTAAAAACACTGTTCACAAAGCGTGGGAACTGGTCTTTAATGAGACCTGTTGGCACGAGATGTTCGCAACGCTTGAGATGCTAGCCGTGTGCCTTGATATCGTGAGGTCTGGAAATGGTCCGCCCGCTCTGCCTGCTGTTTGATTGTGACGGCACCCTGGTCGACAGTGAGCCGCTGTTGGCCGAAGAAATGGAACACAGCCTCACCGAGGCGGGTTTGCCATTCCGGGCCAGCAACTACACCGGCGAGTTTCGCGGCGCGCGTTTTCGTCACATCGTGGCGACGCTGGAAGCGCGTTACGGCAGCGTGGATGCCGAACGCCTCAAGATGCTCGAGCAGCGGATGCGCGCCAACCTCGACCGCCGCCTGGCCAGCGATCTGGAAACCATCGAAGGCGCCGCTGAGGCGCTGGCGGCGCTTGCCGGTCATCCCATGGGCGTGGTGTCCAACGGTCCGCTCAGGAAGGTGCGCACCTCGCTTACGGCCACCGCGCTGGGAAGCGCTTTCGGTAACAATCTGTTCAGCGCCTACGAGATCGGGTGCTGGAAGCCGGACCCCGGCCTGTACCAGCATGCTGCTCGCATGATGGGCTATCATCCGCAAGACTGCGTGGCCGTCGATGATGCGCTGGTCGGGGTGCAGGCAGCGCTTGATGCCGGCAGCACCGTAGTGCACCTCAACCGCTTTCCCGATGCTGAGCAGACGCCGGACGGTGCCATCATGATCACCAGCATGTTTCAGCTGCCCACGGTGATCGCGCGGCTGACCAATACACGCCAGGCCAATACGCAGCAGATCAAGTCCTGGGGATAGGCGCCCTGGAAGTCTGTGCAGTTGCTATTATGGCCGCTATCATGCGGCCGTTATCGTTTTTATAGCCATACCCGTTTTATGGCCATACCGGTTTTGTAATCAAACCAAGGAGTCGTACATGGCATCGCTGCAGGACCAGCTACGCGGCCTGGTCTATTCCACCGAGCATGGCGATATCTGTCCCGAGTGCCGAGAGCCCATCGAGCAGTGCCGCTGCGCCGAGGCCGCTGAACAAGATCGCCTGGCGGCGATGGATGGCATCGTGCGGCTGCGTCGCGAGACCAAGGGTCGCAAGGGCAAGGGCGTGACGCTGATCGAGGGCGTGCCGCTGGCCAGTGAAGAGCTCAAGGCGCTGGCCAAGGCGCTCAAGAAGCGCTGTGGCACGGGAGGCGCGCTGAAGGACGGGGTAATCGAGATCCAGGGCGATCAGCGCGAGGTGCTCAAGGCCGAGCTCGAGCAGCGCGGCTATCGGGTGAAGCTCAGCGGCGGCTAAGGCTCTGTCCGAAAAGTGACTGCGCTTGCTCATACGGCGTTAAAAATCGGCTCAAAGTACTCATTTACTCTGCGTAAACTCCGTTTTTTCATCGCTTTTTGCCTTGTCTGACCATCGCTCGTCTACTTTTCTGATAGAGCCTGATGTTTATCCCAGCGCGTCGAGACGCTGTTCAAGAATCGTCAGCACCGACTCGGCCTGCTCGCTTACCTTGAGCCGGTAGAGGTCGTCGGCCCGGGTGCGGCCCAGGTTCAGGCAGGCCATCGGCTTGCCCTGCTTGGCGGCAGCTTTGGCGAAGCGAAAACCCGAGAACACCATCAATGACGAGCCCACCACCAACAGACCGTCGCTTTCGGCCACCAGATCCATGGCGTCGCTGACGGTATTGGCCGGCACGCTGTCACCGAAGAACACCACGTCGGGCTTCCATATTCCCGTTTGGCACTGCTGACAGGCCGGCACCTGGAAACCGCCGAAGTCGCGCTCCAGATTGGCGTCGCCGTCTGGCCGCGGCGCGGCGCTCAGCGTCAGCCAGTCGGGATTGCGGCTGGCCAGCTCATCGTGCAGCTCATGACGCAGGCGGCGGACGCCGCAGCTCATGCAGCGCACCATCTCGGCCCGCCCATGCAGATCAATCACCCGGCTTGAGCCCGCACGCTGATGCAGGCCGTCGACATTCTGAGTAATGATGCCGTTGACCAGGCCTCTGGCTTCGAGCCGGGCCAGCACCTGGTGGGCCGGGTTGGGTCTGGCCTGTTCCAGGGTGCGAAAGCCGATCAGCGCCCGGGCCCAGTAGCGCTGTCGTGCACCATGGCTACCCATGAACACCTGGTGCTCCATCGGCGGCGAGTGTTTCCAGTTGCCCTCGGCGTCACGGTAGTCAGGAATCCCGCTGGCCGTGCTGATGCCGGCGCCGGTCAACACCGCCAGGCGGCGGTGCGTGTGAACAAAGTCCACCAGCGCCTCGATGTCAGGCTGTGCTTGCGTCATGCGGCGTCGTCCTCGTTTGCTTGTCGGGTGAACCCCGGTGAGGCTGGCTTCACTTCAGCATAAGGAGTCGCTGGCGCGGCGGCTAGTGGAAGAATCGTTAGTATCGCTGGACGCCAGGCCGCAAGGCACGACCGACGCGCTTGGCTCAGTCGCGATGCTTTACGCCGGGCAGTACGCACAGCATTTCATACAGCAGAGTGGCACCCATCAGGGCAGTATTGCCGCTGGGGTCATAGGGGGGTGCAACTTCCACCAAGTCACCACCGACAACGTTCAAGCCCGCGGCACCACGTACGATTTCCAGGCCCTGCTGCGCGGTGAGCCCACCCATTTCCACCGTGCCGGTGCCCGGCGCTACCGAAGGGTCGAGACCGTCGATATCGAATGAGATGTACACCGGGGCGCTGCCCATCTGCTCGCGCACCTCTGCCATCAGCGGCGCCAGGGACTTGTACCAGCACTCTTCCGCCTGGACGACGCGGAAGCCCTGCTCGCGGCACCAGTCGAAGTCATCGGCGGCGTAGCCGGTGCCGCGCAGGCCGATCTGCACGACGCGCTTGGCATCCAGCAGGCCTTCCTCCTGGGCGCGACGGAACGGACAGCCGTGGGCGATTTCTTCGCCAAACATGTGCTCGTTGACGTCGGCATGGGCATCGATATGGATCAGGCCGACCGGGCCATGCTTCTTGGCAATGGCGCGCAGGATGGGCCAGGTCAGGGTGTGGTCTCCGCCGAGCGTCAGCGGCACGCAGTCGTGTGCCAGCACCTCGTCGTAAAAGTTGGAGATGATGTCGAGGTTTTTCGGCAGGTTGAAGGTGTTGATCGGCACATCGCCGATATCGGCCACCTGCAGGCTGTCGAAGGGTGCGGCACGGGTGGCCATGTTGTAAGGACGCAGCATGCGCGACTCATCACGGATCTGACGAGGACCGAGGCGCGTGCCAGGACGGTTGGAGGTGCCGATGTCCATGGGAATGCCGATGAAGGCGGCATCGAGACCTTGGGCGCTGTCCTGGGACGGCAGACGCATCATGGTGGCCGGGCCACCGAAGCGCGGCATGCTGTTGCCACCGAGGGGCTGGTTGAGATCGCTCATGGTGATGTCCTTGTGTGACGGGGAGTGCTTCGTTGCTTGAAAGGTAGAAAGCATTAAGCGTGCCAGTCCATGAGAAGCGTCGATCAAAGTCTAAATTTGCGGTGCAAAACAGTCTCAATCCGGCCCGCTCAACCCCATTTTTCCCGTTCGAGCCCACCCGGCCGCCGTTGCCTGCACTTGATCGGCCACAATGGCGTAAGGCCCGGGCTCGGATGATTCATTTATGTATTGGTTGACCGGACATGGTGATACAGTCATGAATCATTGATCCAGTTTTGAATCGTTCGCGTGGATATTACCCATGAGTCATGCCGATAGCCGCATTCTCGAGACCATCATCGAGACGGCCCACGATCACTTCTTTATCGTTGCGCCCGATGGCCGCATTCTGCAGGTCAGTCCCGGGGCGGCGGCTGTTTATGGCATGTCCTGCGCCGAGCTGTGCGCGACCACGGTGCAGCAGCTGGAAGCAGACGGTATTTTATATCCATCTGTCAGCCTGGAGGTGATCCGCACCGGCAAGCCGGTACAGCTGGCTCAGAGCACGAGTACGGGCAGAAGCGTTATCGCCCAGGCCCATCCGGTCTATGACGATGGCGGGCTGGTGGCGGTTGTCAGCCGCTCGATGGACCTGACCGACCTGCAGCTGCTGCAGCAGGAGTATGCGCTGCTTCAGCGTCGTTTTAGCGACCATCTGCGTCGAGATTGCGCACTTGAAGACGATGCCGATGCTTTGGAGGCGGAACTTGATGAGCTGCAGATCAAAAGCCATCTGATGCGTGAAGTGGCGCTGTTGCTCCGGCGAGTGGCGCCAACGGATGCGACGGTGTTGATGCTGGGTGAGTCCGGCGTTGGCAAGACGGTATTTGCCCGCCAGCTGCATCGCTGGAGCTCCCGCAGCGACGGCCCCTTTATTGACGTCAACTGTGCGGCGATTCCTGAAAATCTGTTTGAGTCTGAGATGTTTGGCTATCGCCAGGGGGCTTTTACCGGAGCAGCGCCGGGCGGGCGAAGCGGACTGATCGAGCAGGCGGCGGGTGGCACCTTGTTTCTCGATGAGATCGGTGAGCTGCCGCTGTCGGTGCAGACCAAGCTGCTCAAGACGATTCAGGATGGCCGCATCACGCGGCTAGGTGATACGGCGTCTCGGCGCGTTGATTTTCGTCTCGTGGTCGCCACCAACCAGGACTTGGCGCAGCGGGTCGAGCAGGGGCTGTTTCGGCTGGACCTCTATTACCGCTTGAATGTGATTCCGGTGACTCTGCCGCCGCTGAGCGAGCGCCGTGAGGACATCCCCGGGCTGGTCGAGCGTCAGCTCAAGCGGCTTAACCGGCGCTATGGCCGGGACAAGATGCTTGGCCGCGATGTGTGGCAGTCGCTGATGGGGAGGGATTGGCCGGGCAATATTCGTGAGCTGGAAAACGTCATGGAGCGTGCCTGGCTTTCCAGCGATGACGTCATTACCGAGCAGCACCTCAACCCGGCAGCCACTGTGGGAAGAATAGCGGCAAGGAATGGACCATCGTCCGCGCAAGTCTGCGGGTCACCCAGTACAGGCCCGACATTAGGCGAGCAAGAGGGGCTCAAGGGTGCGCTGGGGCGTGTCGAGCGTGATATTCTCGCTCGGTGCTGCCATGAGCTGACCTCCACCTATGCCATTGCCGAGCGCCTCGGCATCAGCCAGCCCAGCGTGGTTCGCAAGCTCAAGCAGCATGGCTTGAAGATTGCTCGACGCGATGCGCTTTGAACAGGCCCTTGAAGATGCCTCTTGGCGATATTTCTTGGGCAGGAGGCTGGCTGAAAGTGGGCCTCATGCAGGTGAAGGTAACGTTTGACACAAGGACTTCAGCAATGGTCTGGCTCGAGTATCTTCTGCCGCTGCTTTTCCTGTTTCCGCTAGCCGCTACCGGCGTGGCGGTGTTGGCGCTGCGTCATCTGATGAGCAGCCAGCCCCTTTCGCCGTTCGACGCCCACCCGCTCAAGGCATCGGGTCAGTCGCTGCGCGAGCGCCTCGATCGTGCTTTCGTCAGCCTGTTTCTCAACGGCGCCCTGGGTCCCATTCTGATCATGGCGCCGCTGGTCTATGGCATGGGTCGCATGATGTTTGCCAGCCAGCGGCTGTGGCTGGAGTGGGCGATGATCGGAGCCCTGACCAGCGTGCTGGCGCTGCTGTTTGGCCTGCGCCTGATCCGTGACTTTCAGCGCATATCGCGACTCAAGCTGGGACTGTCCTGCGAGCTTGCGGTGGGTGAAGAGCTCAAGCGGCTGATTCGGCCCGAGGCGCATCCCTATGTGGTGTTCCAGGAGCTGCCGGGCAAGCAGCGAACCCTGGGCCACGTGGTGGTCACGCCGCGCAGCGTCTTCGTTGTCGAGACTCGGGCGCGGACGCCCTGGGTCGGCCCCGATGGACAGACCCACAATGTGGTGACCGTGGAACATCGGCGGCTGCGTTTCGGCGGCTGGAGCGAGCGGCGGCCCATGCAGGAAGCCCAGCAGGCCGCGCGCTGGCTGGCGGTGTGGCTGGAGGGCGAGCTGCGCAAGGCGGTGCCGGTGCAGGGTGTTCTGGTGCTACCCGGCTGGCAGGTCGAGGGTGCTGAGCATCAAAGTGAGCCGCATGATGAGCTGCTGGTGGTCAGCGGTGAGGAGCTGGCGCGCCAGCTTGATAGCTGGGAAGGCCCGGCGATGGACCCGGCAACCCACGAGGCGGTGATCGCCGCCCTGCAGCGGCGTGCGCTTAGCGTAAGTCAAACTTAGTCGAAGCCGGGCAGGCTGATGACGTCAGCACAGCGCCCGCGCCCCTGGCGCGACAGGCTGTCCCGCGCCGGGAAGCGGGTGAGCTGTTCGGCGCGAATGCCGATGCGTACTTCGGTCAGCACGCGATTGCCCCGCCCCCCGCATTTCAGGTAAAGCGCACGCCCGGTGCCTCGGCCAAACGCCTTCTCGAAGGCGTTGATCAGCGCGTTACGTTCAACCCGTGTGCCGCGATGCTCACGCATGTAGGCGCCGAAATCGCTGTCGTTGACGGCTTCCACCAGTGCCACCGAGGTGTCGAACAGGTCTTCCGCCGTCACTCCGACGCAGGCGGCGTGCTTGGCATACTGATAGCGATCAAGGCAGCCGGCGCGGCCGGGCATGGTGCGGTCGAGGTCTTCGCCGAGTGCCTCGGGCAGCGCCAGTGGCGGATGGCGACAGAAGCTGCCGCTGGGGCGCGGTGTTTCAAGAAAGCAGCCGTGCTTGCGCCACTGCCCGCTGGTAACGCCGCGTTCGCGCAGCCGCTGCGGCAGCGAAGGCCACAGCCCGTGCAGCACAAAGCCGTCGCGGGCGCCCTGGCGCAGCGAGGGTACTCGACACTCCCGGGGTGGACGCGCCCGGCTCTCGCAGAAGCCGGCGTGCCAGGTCAGGGCCAGGGTGTAGCTGTTGAACGCCTCGGCCTGGATGGCGGGAATCTCTGCCATGGCCGGGGCGCCGAGCCACAGCGCCACCAGCAGCATGGCCAGACGCCGTGTCCAGCGGGCTGGCCTTGTCGTCTGGATTGCATTGCGCTGTGGCACGTCAGTCACCGCGAAGTCGTCCGCCCATCTCCTGAGCCAGGTCGACGGCGAAATGGTCGGTCATGCCGCCGATGAAGTCGAGCATGCGTCGGTAGCTGTCGTAGAGCGGCCAGGACGGCAGCGGCGTGTTTTCGCCGATCAACGCCAGCACGCGCTCGTGCTTGAAGGACGATTCGCCGGTGTGGTGCAGCTCGTGGGCGGCGCCGATAAAGGCCTCCAGCAGAATGCCCAGGGTGGTGTAGGCGCCGATTTCCAGCTTGGCCTTGCGCTCGTTGCGGAAGATACGCTCCCGCGCCAGCTGTTTGGCGGCCTTGACGCCCCAATCCAGGTCCGGATGGCACAGCTCCAGCAGGTCCTGGCGCAGGCTGCCGGCCAGCAGCTCGTGCTCATGCTGGACGAAGACGTCGCTGACGTCGCTGACGGCGCGCTCCATGGCGGCCCCGCGCAGCGCGGCGATGAGGCGGCGTCGGGAGGCGCGCTGCTCCTGCATGGTGGTGTATTCCGGCGGTACGCCACCGGCAATCTGGATCAGCACCTCGGCGACTTCGTCGTAGCCGAGAATGCCCATCTCCAGGCCGTCCTCGAGGTCGAGCAGCGCGTAGCAGATGTCATCGGCGGCTTCGACCAGCCAGGCCAGCGGGTGGCGCGACCAGCGCTGCGGACCCTGGGGGATCAGCCCCAGCCGGTCGGCCAGCTCGGCCAGCAGCGGCGCCTCGCTTTGATAGGCGCCGAACTTGCCTGCCTTGCCGCCGTGGTTCACCGTCCAAGGGTACTTGAGCAGGGTGCCGAGGGTGGCCGTGGTCAGGCGCATGCCGCCGCGGAACTGGTTGTATTCGATCTGGGTGACGATGCGAAAGCCCTGGGCGTTGCCTTCGTAGGTCAGCAGGTCCTGGCGCTCATGCTCGGAGAGGCCGTCAAGCAGGCCGCTGTCGTCCGTCTTCGCGCGCTTGAACCAGTCGCGAATCGCGTACTCGCCGGCGTGGCCGAAGGGCGGGTTGCCAATGTCGTGGGCCAGACAGGCGGCCTGGACGATAACGCCAAGATCGGACGGGCTGATGGTTTCCGGCAGGCGATCGCGCAGCGCTTCACCCACGCTCATGCCCAGCGAGCGCCCTACGCAGCCGACTTCCAGCGAGTGGGTCAGCCGCGTATGGATGTGGTCGTTTTCGGTCAGCGGATGGACCTGGGTCTTGCGCCCCAGGCGGCGGAAGGACCCTGAAAACACGATGCGATCATGATCCTTGTGGAAGGGACTGCGGCCCGGCTCCTCAGGAAGTGCTCCTCGGGTATCATGCAGCCGCGTCGGGTCGAGCAGCCGCTGCCAGCTCATTTGCGTCATGGGCAATCTCTCCTTGAGGCTTGTATTCTCGCAGCTACGGCGCTGCTAGCCTAGCCGGGTGCGTACAGAGCGCTGGCGACGCTGCCGAGTGCCACGATCACAGGTATGCTCAGCACATGCTGCACGCCCCCTGGCGGTGAAGATTGCTGGTGCGCAAGAACCTTTATGGGGATTGTGATGGGAACTGTGCGGCCCCTTCTCAGACCCCCGATGCGGGCAACGACTGGAGTTCGATTGATGATCAGCGACGCGACTTCCCCGGCGGCCGGGCGGCTGGCCAAACTGCGCAAGGCCATGCAGAAAAACGGCATCGATGCCTGGTGGCTACCGTCTTCCGATCCGCATAATTCCGAATACCTGCCGGATCACTGGGCCGGGCGCGCCTGGCTGTCCGGCTTCGATGGTTCGGTAGGCACCCTAGTGGTGACCCAGCAAGAGGCGGGGCTGTGGGTCGACAGTCGCTACTGGGTGCAGGCCGAGGCTCAGCTGGAGGGCAGCGGCATTGCGCTGATGAAGCTGCTGCCCGGCCAACCCGATGCACCCATGCGCTGGCTGGCCGAGCAGCTGGAAGAAGGACAGTGCGTCGGCTTCGACCCGGCGGTGGTGTCGCTCGCCAATGCGCGCAAGCTGGCCGACCATCTGGTGCCGGCGGGGATCCGCCGGCGCCATGGCCCCGACCTGCTTGACGACATCTGGCCGCAGCGCCCGGCGCTGCCCCAGGCGCCGATCTACGCCCACGCGCAGGAATGGCTGGATGAGAGCCGTGGCACGCGTCTGGCCCGGCTGCGCGAGGCCATGGCCGCCCAGAGTGCAGACTGGCACCTGATCTCGACCCTGGACGATATCGCCTGGCTTACGCAGCTGCGCGGCAGCGATGTGGAGTTCAATCCGGTGTTTCTGGCCCACCTGCTGATTGGCTGGCGTGAAGCCACGCTGTTTGTGATGCCCGGCAAGCTGGACGAGACCCTGACGGCGGCGTTGGCCGACGACGGCATTCAGGTGGCCGATTACGGCGACTGGTCGGCCCGGCTCGGCGAACTTTCCTCGACTTCGCGGATACTGCTCGACCCGGCGCGTATCTCTCTGGCGACGCGCAAGGCGCTGCCCGAGGGGGCGGCCCTGTCCGAGGTCTTCCAGCCCAGCACTCTGGCCAAAGGCTGCAAGAGCGACGGCGAACTTGCCCATGTGCGTCGCACCATGGAAGAAGACGGCGCGGCGCTGTGCGAGTTCTTCGCCTGGCTCGAGGGCGCGCTTGCGCGTGGCGATACGCTGACCGAGCTTGACGTGGATGAACAGCTGACCGCCGCGCGGGCCCAGCGGCCGCACTTCGTCAGCCGCAGCTTCGCGACCATCGCCGGCTTCAATGCCAACGGGGCGCTGCCGCACTACCGTGCCACAGAGGAAGCGCACTCGGAGATTGCCGGCAACGGCCTGCTGCTGATCGACTCCGGCGGCCAGTACCTGGGCGGCACCACCGATATCACTCGTGTGGTGCCGGTGGGTGAAACCAGCGACCTTCAGCGCGAGGACTACACCCTGGTGCTCAAGGGCACCATTGCGCTGTCGCGGGCCCATTTTCCCCGCGACATTCCCGGCCCGCAGCTGGACGCCATCGCCCGGGCGCCGCTGTGGGCCACGGGGCGCGATTACGGCCACGGCACCGGCCATGGGGTGGGCTACTTTCTGAACGTGCACGAGGGGCCCCAGGTGATTTCCTGGTACGCGCCGGTGACCCCGCACAGCGCCATGCTGCCGGGCATGATCACCTCCATCGAGCCGGGCCTCTATCGCCCCGGTGAGTGGGGCATCCGCATCGAGAACCTGGTGGCCAACCGCCCGGCTGAGGACAGCCAGTTCGGCGATTTCCTGCGCTTCGAGACGCTGACGCTGTGCCCGATCGATACGCGCCCCATCGAGCCGGCGCTGCTCGACGCCGCCGAGATCGCCTGGCTCGACGCCTACCATGCCGAGGTGCGGGAGCGGCTGGCACCCAAGCTCGAGGGCGACGCCCTGGCCTGGCTCGAGGCCCGCACCCAGCCGCTGGGCGGCTAGGGAGCGAGTTCGGTTCGGACAAGGGCTAATCCTCGGACAGCTCCGGCAGCAGCGCCTTGAGCTTGCGGCTCAGGGTATTGCGCCCCCAGCCGAGCCGTTCGGCGGCTTCGGCCCGGCGCCCGCCGGTGTGCTTGAGCGCGGTGCGGATAAGAAGGCGTTCGACCTCCGCTATCGCTTGTTGCAGCAACGGATCATTGCCCTCGGCCAGTGTCCGCTCGGCCCAGTCAACGAACGCCTGCTGCCAGTCGTCAGGCGTGGCTGGCGCGGCGGCCATGGTGGGCGCTGGCTGGCTGCTGCCCAGCAGCTCCGGTGGTAAATCCTCGACCAGAATCTCGCGGCCTGCGGCCATCACGGTGAGCCAGCGGCAGGTGTTTTCCAGCTGGCGCACGTTGCCGGGCCAGGGCATGTGGATGAGGCGGTGCTCGGCGGCCTCGGTGAGCACCTTGGTTTCGGTGGCAAGCTCCCGGGCGGCCTCGCTCAGGAAGTGGCGGGCGAGCAGCGGGATATCTTCACGGCGCTCGGCCAGCGTCGGCAGGCGCAGGCGGATGACATTGAGACGGTGGAACAGGTCCTCTCGGAAACTTCCTTCATCCACCTGCGTTTCCAGGTTCCGATGCGTGGCGGCGATGATGCGCACGTCGACCCGAACCGGCGTATGGCCGCCGACCCGATAGAACTCGCCGTCGGCCAGTACCCGAAGCAGGCGTGTCTGTGTCTCGGCGGGCATGTCGCCGATCTCGTCGAGAAACAGGCTGCCGCCGTTGGCCTGCTCGAAGCGCCCCTGACGTCGCGCGGTGGCGCCGGTGAAGGCGCCTTTCTCGTGGCCGAACAGCTCCGATTCGATCAGGTCGCGGGGAATGGCGGCCATGTTCAGTGCGATGAACGGCTGTGCTGCGCGGGGGCTGTGCTGATGCAGCGCCTTGGCGACGCGTTCCTTGCCGGTGCCCGATTCGCCGTTGATCAGCACCGTGATATGCGACTGAGAGAGGCGGCCGATGGCGCGAAACACCGCCTGCATGGCCGGAGCCTCGCCGATGATCTCGGTGTCCCGGCCTTCGGGGGCAACCCGTGGCTGCTTGCGCTCCCGGGCATGAGCCACGGCGCGGCGCACCAGCGCCAGAGCGTCGTCCACGTCGAAGGGCTTGGGCAGGTACTCGAAGGCGCCACTCTGGTAGGAGGCCACCGCGCTGTCGAGGTCGGAGTGGGCCGTCATCACGATGACCGGCAGCTCGGGCTGGGCCTCGCGCACCCGGGCCAGCAGCTCGAGGCCGTTGATGCCGGGCATGCGGATGTCGGTAAGCAGCACGTCCGGCGGGTCGGTCAGCAGCCTGCCCAGCACGGGCTCGGCGCGATCCACGCACTCCACCTTCAGGTCCGGCCTGTCCAGCGCGCGCTCCAGCACCCAGCGGATGGCGCGGTCGTCATCGACAACCAGTACGCGGGCGGCATCAGTCATGGGGTGTCTCCAGGGGAATCAGCAGGCGAAACTCGGTGTGGCCGGGACGGGATTCGTACTCGATCAGGCCCTGATGCCGATGAAGAATCGTCTGGGCGATGGATAGCCCCAGGCCGCTGCCCTCGGCACGACCCGACACCATCGGGTAGAACAGGGTTTCCTGAAAGTCGCCGGCGATGCCCGGGCCGTTGTCGATGATCGCCACCTTGCAGACCAGCCGGTGGCGTTTGGCGCCCAGCGTGAACTGTCGCTGCGCCCGGGTGCGCAGCAGCAGGCGGGGCTGCTCGGTCGCGCCTTCCTGCATGGCCTGGGCGGCGTTGCGCATCACATTGATCACGGCCTGGGTCAGCTGAGTTTCATCGCCGTGAAGGTCCGGCAGGCTGGGGTCGTAGTCGCGTTCGATGCCCATGCCGGGATATTCGGCGCCAAGCAGGGCCGCGACGTGTTCCAGCACGCGATGAATGCTCACCGAACCTGAGCGCGAAGGGCGGTGAGGGCCAAGCATCGTATCCACCAGATCGTTCAGCCGGTCCACTTCCTCGATGATGATGCGCGTGAATTCGGTCTGGGATGGAACTTCGAGATCGCGTTCCAGCAGCTGGGCAGCGCCGCGGATGCCGCCCAGCGGGTTCCTGACCTCGTGGGCCAGGCCGCGGGTCAGTACCTTGATGGTTTCCTGACGCGCCTGCAGGGCTTCTTCCCGGGAAATCCGCAGCAGGCGATCCCGAGGCTGCATCTCCAGCAGCAGCTCATGGTCGGAAATCGGTGACGCCGTGTAGTCCACCGTCAGGCTGTCGCCGGTGGCCAGCCTCAGCCGGGCCTCACGCTGGGTAAAGGGGTGAGATTCCCGCAGCGCCCGGGTCAGGCGCTCGGCGATATCATCGTCGGCATCGAACAGCTCGGGCAGGGGCTGGCCGCCGACCCGGGCGAGGCTGAGCGCCAGCAGCGCTTCGGCGGCCGGGTTCATCCAGCGCAGCCGCAGCTGGTCGTCGAGCAGCAGGACGGCGGTGGTCATGTGCTCCATCAGGCGCTGGTGCATGCGAGGGCTCCTGGTCGCCGCGGCGAGCGGGTGGATCAGCGGGCTGGCTGCACCATTATGGTGCATTGATGCGCTGCCTGTATCGTCAATCCTGTCGACCTTGCTGTTCGTGCCGATGCCGGCGGTGGGGAGGCTGCCGTGGGGGAGCCTGGGTGTCGCCCTGGCGCAGGCTTGAGCCCGCCTCGTAGTTCATTGGGCCGCCGCGCTTGATGCGCTCGCTGTGACTGAAGGCATCGGAGCTCCTGGCGCCGGGTCGCACCGGCGGTCGCGAACAGGGCGGAGGTCGCCCATCAGCGCAGTGCGGGCGATGGTGTGGATGATGATGCGGGCGATCATAGGGACGATATGGCGGTATCGGCCACCAGCGGGTCGAGGTCCAGCGGCCGTTCAGCTAATGATTCGGATTGTTGGGGTTGAGCGGCATGTTGATACCGGCTCGCTGGACATGAACCATCTGCGCTGGCGTGCGATGGCGCACCGTGCCGGAGGCATCGAGCAGCTCGGCCTGGAGCTGATGCGAGCCGCGGTCGAGATTCGACAGCATGAAGGTCGTGGTGTGCATGGCCGTCTGGCTGATCTGGCCGTCCAGCAGCAGGCGCACCCGATGATCCTCGCGCAGCCCCGGCTGGATATTCAGTCGAACCTGAACATTGCCGGCTTCGCCCACGGGGATAGCATGGTCGTTTGCCGGAGCGCTGATGGCGAAGGTGTCGTAGGGCATGAACGGTTGCCCTGGCCGAGCGCGCGGTGGGCTTGACCGTGGTGCGCTCTGCAATGATGACGTGGAAGGCGCTGTCTGCTGAGGCGCCTTGGCTGGCACCACGGTCAGCGGCGAGAGACGAACCTCTTCGCCCCCACGCTGCGGGTCATCGGTGAAAATGACGTTGCCGTGCTTATCGGTGGTGCGATAGATGCTCTGGGCCTGGGCGTCATGGCCGATCGAAAAACCCAGCGAGAGACTCAGCCCCAGCGCCAGCATTGCGATTCTGCTGTTCATCCGACACTCTCCCTGGTCGTCTGCCATCGGTGGTCAGGCTCGACCGTGACGGCTTCCCTGGCCTCAGGCATGGGCAGAGCGATGATAACTTCTTCGCTGAATGGGCAAGTCATGCCGCGAGCATCCGTTCGATGATATTTCAGTAGTATATCTGCTTGGCCGCAAGGTTCGGGAGGAGAAAATATGCAAGCCTGGCAAACGGTCGTCATGCTGACGCTGATGGCCGGCATGGCCATGCCCTTGGGCGGCTGGCTGTCGAGTGTAGGGCGGCTCGGGCCAGCCTGGCTGGATAACGAGCTGCGTCACGGCATCGTCGCTTTCGGCGGCGGTGCCTTGCTGTCAGCGGTGGCGCTGGTGCTGGTGCCGGAGGGTTCGGCGGAGCTGAGTGCGGGGGTCGCCGTGGCCTGGCTGCTGGCTGGCGGTCTGGCGTTCATGGGGCTGGATGTGTGGCTTCAGCGCAGCGACACCCAGGCCAGCCAGCTGGCGGCCATGCTGGCCGACTTCGTGCCCGAGGCGCTGGCCCTGGGTGCGGCGTTTGCGCTGGGGGGCGAGGGAGGTGTGCTGCTGGCCGTGCTGATGGCGCTGCAGAATTTGCCAGAGGGTTTCAACGCCATTCAGGAACTCAAGCGGGGTACCGACTACAGCACGCGTCGGCTGCTATTGATCTTTGTGGCCATGGCCTGGCTTGGGCCTGTGGCCGGGCTGGGAGGCCTGTTCTGGCTGTCGCACTATCCCCAGGCGGTGTCAGCCATCATGCTGTTTGCCTCCGGTGGCATTCTGTATTCGGTCTTTCAGGATCTGGCGCCCCAGGCTCGGCTCGAGCAGCACTGGGCGCCGCCGCTGGGCGCCGTGCTGGGCTTCGCGCTGGGACTTGCGGGGCATCTGCTGATGCCGTGAAGGCGGTCGATCGGTAGGCAACAAGGGCGCCTGTTGGCGCCCTCTGTGTTCAGCCAGCAAGTCAGCAGCTGTAATACATGTCGAACTCGATGGGGTGAGTCGCCATGCGCAGCCGGTCGACGTCGATGCGCTTGAGTTCGATATAGGCATCGAGCATGTCGTCGGTGAACACGCTGCCCTCGGTGAGGAAGGCGCGGTCGGCGTCCAGCGCGTCCAGCGCCTGGTCCAGGCTCTCGGCCACGGTCGGGATGGCCTTGCCTTCCTCCGGCGGCAGGTCATAGAGGTTCTTGTCCATGGCATCGCCGGGGTGAATCTTGTTCTTGATGCCGTCGATGCCGGCCATCAGCAGCGCCGCAAAGCACAGGTAGGGGTTGGCGGTCGGGTCCGGGAAGCGGGTCTCGACGCGCTTGCCCTTGGGGCTGGCGGTGTAGGGAATGCGGATAGACGCCGAGCGGTTGCGCGCGCTGTAGGCCAGCATCACCGGCGCCTCGAAGCCCGGCACCAGCCGCTTGTAGGAGTTGGTGGAGGCGTTGCAGAAGGCGTTCAGCGCCCGTGCGTGCTTGATCACGCCGCCGATGTAATACAGCGCCATCTCGGACAGGCCGGCGTACTGGTCGCCCGCAAACTGGTTGACGCCATCCTTCCAGAACGACTGGTGCACGTGCATGCCGCTGCCGTTGTCGCCGACCAGCGGCTTGGGCATGAAGGTGGCAGTCTTGCCGTAGGCGTGGGCCACGTTGTGGATCACGTACTTCATCTCCTGCACTTCGTCGGCCTTCTTGACCAGGGTGTTGAACCTGACCCCGATCTCGTTCTGGCCGGCGTTGGAGACCTCGTGGTGGTGCACCTCGACGCTCTGGCCGATGGTTTCCAAGGTGTTGCACATGGCGCCGCGGATATCATGGAAGCTGTCGACCGGCGGCACCGGGAAGTAGCCGCCCTTGAGGCGCGGACGATGGCCGAGGTTGCCGCCTTCGATCTGGCTGTCGGTGGCCCAGGCCCCCTCTTCGGAGGTGATCTTGAACATGGTGCCCTGGACGTCGGTTTTCCAGTGCACTTCATCGAAGATGAAGAATTCGGGCTCCGGGCCGAAAAAGGCGGTATCGCCAAGGCCCGTGGACTGCAGGAAAGCCTCGGCGCGCTTGGCGATGGAGCGGGGGTCGCGCTCGTAGCCCTGCATGGTGACGGGTTCGATGATATCGCAGCGCAGGATCAGGGTGGTGTCTTCGGTGAAGGGGTCGAGGAAGGCGGTGCCGTCTTCCGGGCGCAGGATCATGTCGGATTCGTTGATCCCCTTCCAGCCGGAGATAGACGAGCCATCGAACATCTGGCCGTTCTCGAAGAATTCCTCATCGACGGCGCTGGCGGGGATGGTGACGTGCTGCTCCTTGCCGGCGGTGTCGGTGAAGCGCAGGTCGACCCATCTGACGTCGTGTTCTTCGATAAGGGCGAGAGTCTTGTCGGACATGAAAATCCTCCAGAGTGAGCGTAGGGCTAAAATTTAGTCCCAAGGGCGCTGGGTTGAATCTGTAACCGTCCCGGATGGGGCATCTTGTAGCATGCCCGCCGCTGACTTCCCACGTTCGGGATGCAGGGCTGCATTATCTACGTCTATGGCATGCAGGGACACCGCATCCTGGCCATCAGTTGACAGTCTTCAGTCACTTGAATATGAGTAAGCATAGATCGTGCCACTTTCCATTTTTAACGGAAGATATTTTTATCTAATTGAAATAGAAAAGCTTTATCAATCAGTCCAGCTCCGTGGTGGTTAACGAGCAATCCGGACGTTGGCGATAAGGCGAGTTGTAAAAACGTTTTGCACCAAACTGGTGCAGAACGGCTCATGCTGCAGGGGCGTCGGTGTCATGACACTCGACACAAGGCATGCGGGATGACGAAAACGCTGGCTGCAGCGAAACGCCTCAACTGATAACATTCTCGCCGGTAAACCGCTCTCATTGCGATACCGTCTCAGCCTTGCCGGCAAGGAGTTGTCCGTGTCCCGATCTGCCACGTCCAGGCCCGCTTCCACGAAGCGTCGGCTGCTGCCGCGCCTTGATCCGTGGAGCGCCCTTACCCTCGGCATTGCGGCGGTGGTCGCGCTGCCGGTGATCGTGATACTGGTTCATATTTTCATGCCCGCGGGCGACGTCTGGGCACACCTGGCCAGCACCGTGCTGCCGCGCTATCTGCTCAACACCCTGTTTCTGGTGGTCACGGTGGGCATCGGCACCTTCGTGATCGGCACCGGCACCGCCTGGCTGGTGGTGATGTGCCGCTTCCCCGGACGACGAGTGTTCGAGTGGGCGCTGCTGCTGCCGCTGGCGGTGCCGACCTATGTGATTGCCTACGCCTATACCGATTTTCTGCAGTACGCCGGGCCCGTGCAGAGCGGATTGCGAGAGCTGTTTGGCTGGGGGAGGGGGGATTACTTCTTCCCCAATATCCGCTCGCTGCCCGGCGCCGCGACGCTGATCACTCTGGTGCTTTACCCCTATGTGTACATGCTGGCCCGGGCGGCCTTTCTGGAGCAGTCGGCCTGCGTGCTGGATGTGGGGCGCACCCTGGGCCGCGGTCCCTGGCGCCTGTTCACCACCATTGCCGTGCCTCTGGCCAGGCCGGCGATCGTTGGCGGCGTGTCGCTGGCGCTGATGGAAACGCTCAACGAGTTCGGTGCCGTACAGTACTTTGGCGTGGATACCTTTACCACCGGGATCTACCGCACCTGGTTTGGCATGGGTGAGCAGATAGCCGCGGCCCAGCTGGCGGCCTGTCTACTGGCCTTCGTGATCATCTTTGTGCTGCTGGAGCGCTGGTCCCGCGGCAAGCGGCGCTACTATCAGACCGCCGGGCGCTACCAGCAGCTGCCGCGTTTTCAGCTGCGCGGCGGCAAGGCGGCCGCTGCCACCATGGCTTGTCTGGCACCGGTGCTGGTGGGCTTCATGATGCCAGGTGCGCTGCTTGGCCATATGTCGATGCGCACCGGGGACAGTCTGCTTGGCAGCGAGTTTCTGACCTTCGCCGGCAACAGCCTGATATTGGCCACCATCGCCGCCCTGACGGCGGTGGGGCTGGCGCTGCTGCTCAGCTACGGTGCACGGCTGCACCCTGGTGCGCTGACGCGCACCGCCACCCGTATCGCCGCCATGGGCTATGCGATACCCGGGTCGGTCGTGGCCGTAGGCATCCTGATCCCCTTTGCCTGGCTCGACCACACCCTCAACAGCTTCACGCGGGACCATTACGGTGTGATCGTGGGGCTGGTATTCAGCGGCTCCGCCTTCATTTTGATCTACGCCTATGTGGTACGCTTTCTGGCGGTGTCCTTCAACGCGCTGGAGGCCAGCCTCGGCAAGGTCACGCCGAGCATGGACGCGGCCTCGCGCACGCTGGGCAAGACCGCCGGCGGCACGCTGCGTCAGGTACATACGCCGATCATGCGCGGCAGCCTGCTGGCCGCGGGGATTCTGGTATTTGTGGATGTCATGAAGGAACTGCCGGCGACGGTGATCCTGCGGCCGTTCAACTTCGATACCCTGGCGGTGCGGGTGCACAACCTGGCGGCGGACGAGCGGCTGGCCGAAGCCGCCACCTCGTCGCTGGCGATTGTGGCGGTCGGCATCATTCCGGTGGTACTGCTGAGCATGGCGATGCGCGGCTCGCGGCCCGGTGGCAAGCGCCCGGACAAGGCGTTAGATGGGGAAGACGAAGACCTGTGAGCAGTCCAGCTGCAGGCTGACCGGCTGGCCTTCTCCCGGCAGGAAGACCCCCGGCACCCGGGCGTGCATGTGCATCTCATCGCCGTCGGCGCCGTGGGCGCAGATATGCACAAGGCTAGTGCGCCCCAGCAGGCGAGCCATCAGCACATGGCTGTTGTGCTCGTCGTCATGGTGGGCCGCCGGTGCCTCATCCAGCGCCGTCACGCCCAGTGCTTCAGGGCGGACCAGTACCCTGACCAAGGTGCCATCGGCCAGCCCGTGAGCGTCGACTTCGCCGATCGGCGTCACTACCCGGCCCTGCCAGACGACCCCGGAAAGCTCATTGACTTCGCCAAAGAAGCGCACCACGAAGGGGTCGTTGGGCGTGCAGTACAGCTCCTGGGGCGTGCCCATCTGGACAATGCGGCCGTCGCGCATCAGCGCGATGCGGTCGGCCATGAACATGGCCTCTTCGGGATCGTGGGTGACCAGCAAGGCGCCGGCGCCGACCCGCTTCAGCACGTGCAGGGTATCGTCGCGAATCTGGTCTCGCAGCCGGGCATCCAGGCTGGAGAAAGGCTCATCGAGCAGCATCAGCTGAGGCGAAGGCGCCAGCGCCCGGGCCAGCGCCACGCGCTGCTGCTGACCGCCGGACAGCGTATGCGGATAGTCTCGCGCATGGCGCTCCATGCCCAGCTGCTCCAGCAGCGTCAGGGCGCGGCGCTGACGCTCCCGGGCGGGCAGGGTCTCGAGCCCGAAGACCACGTTTTCCAGCACGCTGAGATGGGGAAACAGCGCCGACTCCTGGAAAGCCAGCCCGACGTTGCGCTTCTCTGGAGGCAGGTGGCGCATTCCGGCCTGTCCCACCACCTTGCCATTGAGCGTGACGCTGCCCTGCTGGACCTTCTCCAGGCCGGCGACGATGCGCAGCAGCGTGGTCTTCCCGCAGCCGGACGGCCCGAGCAGGCAGACAACTTCGCCCTGGCGCACCTCCAGGTCAACGTGCTCCACCGCTACGTGGCCGTCGTCATAGGCATGACGAATATTGTGCATGGTCAGCACCGGTGTCTCCTCAACCGCTGTGCTGGCAGCAGCACGCTGGTGATGATGAGCGGGACTGGGCTTGAGAGCTGTCTGGCAGATGGGCATGGGCGAAACGTCTCGACCGTGTCAGTTGGTTCACTACCCATGGTAACGCGAAAGCTTCCCAAATGCGTTGCTATTTTCAGTTAAACCCAAGATTAGGTCCAAGAAGCGCGCCCAGCCTTGGGATTGGCTCCTGAAAAGAAAAACTTTGGCGGGGAGTCTTGACGCGCAGAAGAGGACGCGTTTCAATGCAGAAACTAAATGCAACTTGTTATCATTCACTAAATTCGCTGATCGAGGTGACCGATGTCAAAGCAACGTCGAATCGTCCTGCCCCTGGCGGTCCTGATGGCCAGCGCCAGTCTTGCCGCACAGGCTGCCGAGGAAGTGAACATCTACTCTGCGCGCCACTACGACTCTGATCAGGCGCTGTATGACGCCTTTACCGAAGAAACGGGAATCCAGGTCAACGAGCTGCAGGGTGATTCCGACCAGCTGATCCAGCGCATCAAGCGCGAGGGGGCCGCCAGCCCCGCCGACGTCATGGTCACCGTGGATGCTGGCCGCCTGTGGCGCGCCGAACAGGAAGATATCTTCGACAGCGTCGAGTCTGACGTGCTCGATGAACGCCTGCCTGACTCCATGCGTCACCCCGAGGGCAAGTGGTTCGGCTTCAGTCAGCGTGCGCGGGTCATCTTCTATAACCCGGAGACCATCGACCCCGCTGATGTTTCGACCTACGAAGCGCTGGCCGACCCCAAGTTCAAGGGTGAGCTGTGCATTCGCTCGTCCAACAACATCTACAACCAGTCGCTGCTGGCCTCGATGATCGCTCATCATGGCGAAGAAGAGGCCGAGAAGTGGGCTCAGGGCATTGTGGATAACCTGGCGCGTGCCCCCGAAGGCGGTGACCGCGACCAGATTCGCGGCGTGGCCAGCGGCGAGTGCGACCTGGCAGTGGGCAACCACTACTACTATGTGCGTCTGCTGAAGTCGGATAACGACGAAGAGCGTGAGGCTGCCGAGAAGGTCGAAATCCTGTTCCCCAACCAGGACGGCCGCGGCGCCCACGTCAACGTCGGCGGTGCCGGCGTGGTGAAGGGCGCGCCGAACCACGACAACGCCGTGCGCTTCCTCGAGTTTCTGGCCTCCGACGAGGCCCAGCACCTGCTGGCCAGCGGCAACTACGAGTTTCCGGTGGTAGATGGCGTCGAAATGGATGATGTCCTGGTCGGCTGGGGCGAGTTCAAGAAGGATGATCTCAACATCAGCGAGCTCGGCAACAACAACCCCGAAGCGGTGAAGATCTTCGATCGCGTCGGCTGGCGCTGAGTTCGGGCGGCTAGCCGCCCAGTGCCAGATAAGCAAAGCCCGCGACGGTGTCGTGGGCTTTGCTGTTTCCAGCCGTGCTTTTCCTGCGCTCGAGGTGAGGCACCTAGGATTCGCCGGCCAGTGGTGCGGCGTCCGTGGCGTTCTGGTAGATGGAAAGAGTCCCCATGCGCTGCGCGCGGTCGTTGATGAAGGTTTCCAGGGTGACGACGGCGGCGCTGTCTTGGTGGGTAAACTCGAAGCGGTCGGAGCTGGAGCGATGTGGCTGCCAGGTCTCGCCCAGGCACTGGGTGATAATCTCACTGCCCTTGACCAGTGCGCCGCGCGGGTCGCTGCTCTGCAGTGGGCCGAGGCAGACATAGTGTTCCGGGCGCTGGGAAGAGAGGATCTGGCAGGCATTGTGGAAGGCTTGAGTATCCGTCTGCCAGCTGCGCATCAGGCGGTTATCGTTCAAGCGTCCCTTGATCTCGGTAAAGCCTGTATCGGCACTGACTACTGCGCGGTTGAGGGCGTTACAGTTGAAGGCCTCTGCTGCTGTTTGCGGTGTTGCCTGACTGGCACAGCCGCCCAGCAGTGCGAGCAAAGACCCTGCTAACCATGTTCTTGTCATCATTCCCATCGTTGTCTCCTGGTTACCGGTCGTATTTGTCGTCGCGGCGTTTTTGTGTTTGACGCAGTATGGTCAAGCCTCAAGCGCAGTCAGTTTTCGTACACGACCTAATGGGCCTCATCCCAGTTGGCGCCGTGCTTGGCTTCGACCTCCAGCGCCACGTCCAGCTTTGCGGCGTTTTGCATGCGCGTTGCCACCTCGGTCATGAACGCTTCAGCCTGATCTTCCTTGACCTCGAACACCAGCTCATCGTGGACCTGCATGACCATCCAGGCGTCGAAGGCGTCACTCTTGCCCTGGGACTGCAGCCATTGGTCGACGTCGATCATGGCGCGCTTGATGATGTCCGCCGCGGTGCCCTGCATGGGCGCGTTGATGGCGGTGCGCTCGGCGCCCTGACGGCGGGCGCGGTTCTGGGCGTGAATCTCCGGCAGATAGAGCCGCCGGCCGAATACCGTTTCGACGAAGCCGTCCTCCGCCGCCTGAGTGCGGATGCGCTCCATGTAGCGCGCCACGCCGGGGTAGCGGTCGAAGTAGCGCTCGATATAGACCTTGGCCTGGCTCTGCTCGATGTGCAGCTGACGGGCCAGCCCCCAGGCGCTCATGCCGTAGATCAGCCCGAAGTTGATCGCCTTGGCGCTGCGCCGCTGGTCGCCGCCGACCTTGTCCAAGGGCACGCCGAAGACCTCCGCAGCGGTGGCGGCGTGAATGTCGCGGCCCTCGGCAAAGGCCTGCAGCAGGCCCTTGTCCTCGGAGAGGTGGGCCATGATGCGCAGCTCGATCTGGGAGTAGTCGGCGGCGACGATGCGGAAGCCGGGCCGGGCGATGAAGGCCTGGCGGATGCGCCGGCCCTCTTCGGTGCGGATCGGGATGTTCTGCAGGTTGGGGTCCGACGACGACAGCCGGCCGGTGGCGGTGACCGCCTGATGGTAGCTGGTGTGCAGGCGACCGGTGGCGCGGTTGACCAGCTTGGGCAGCTTGTCGGTGTAGGTGGAGCGCAGCTTGGACAGGCCTCGGTGCTCCATGATCACCTTGGGCAGCGGGAAATCCAGGGCCAGCTCCTCGAGCACCGCCTCGGCGGTGGAGGGCGCGCCCTTGGGGGTCTTCTTGAGCACCGGGATGCCCTGCTCCTCGAACAGGATTTCGCCGAGCTGCTTGGGCGAGCCCAGGTTGAACTCGCGCCCGGCCAGCTCATAGGCCCTGGCCTCCAGCTCGCGGATACGCTCGCCGAGCTCCTGGCTGTGGGTATGCAGACGTTCGGCGTCCAGCGCCACGCCGTTGCGCTCCATGCGTGACAGCACGCGAATCAGCGGGCGCTCCAGGGTGTCAAGCACCTCGGCCAGGCGGCCGGTGGCCTCGACCCTGGGACGCAGGTGGCGGTGCAGACGCAGGGTGATGTCGACGTCCTCGCAGGCATAGGGCACCGCCTGCTCCAGGGCGACCTGGTTGAAGGTCAACTGCTTGGCGCCCTTGCCGGCCACCGCCTCGAAGCTGGTGGTCTTCTCGCCCAGGTATTTCAGCGCCAGCGAGTCCATGTCATGGCGGGTGGCGGTGGAGTCCAGCACGTAAGACTCCAGCATGGTGTCGATCAGCGGCCCCTTGACCTCGATAGCGTGGCGCGCCAGCACCGAGGTGTCGTATTTGAGGTTCTGGCCGATCTTGGCGATGTTCTCATCGCCGAGCACTTCGCCAAGTGCCGCCAGCGTCGCCTTGCGATCGAGCTGGTCGGGGGCGTCCAGGTGGTCGTGGCCCAGCGGAATATAGGCCGCTTCGCCCGGCTCCAGCGCCAGACCCACGCCGACGATATCCGCCGCCATGTAGTCGAGGCTGGTGGTCTCCAGATCGAAGCAGAAGGCTTCGGCCTGGCGCAGACGGTCAAGCCAGTCGTCGAGCTGGGCCTGTTCGAGGATGACCGTATCGGTGCGTGAGGCGCTGCTGCCTGCCGTCAGCGCCTCATCATCACCGGCTTCACCGGCGGGGCTGTCGTCTACACGAGTGCCGCCGCTGACGTCATCGACGCCCTCATCCTTGCCTTCCAGCAGCTCGGCCAGCCAGGCCTTGAATTCAAGCTGGCGGTAGAGCGTCTTGAGCGCTTCGCGATCCGGCGCGGCGATGGCCAGGTCGTCGAGGCCGTGCTCGAGCTCGCAGTCGGTCTTGATGGTGGCGAGCCGATACGACAGATAGGCCTGCTCACGGTGCTCTTCAAGCTTCTTGGGCAGCGTCTTGGCACCGCGAAAGGACAGCGTCTTCACTTTCTCGAGGTCGGCATAAATGCTGTCGAGACCGCCTTTCATGCCCTGCAGCAGGCCGAGCGCGGTCTTCTCGCCAACCCCCGGCACGCCGGGAATGTTGTCGACCTTGTCGCCCATCAGCGCCAGGAAGTCGATGATCAGCGATGGCGGCAGGCCGAACTTGTCCTCGACTCCGGCCACATCCAGCGTCTCGTCAGTCATGGTGTTGACCAGGGTGATGTGCTCGTTGACCAGCTGGGCCATGTCCTTGTCGCCGGTGGAGATCACCGCGTCGCGGCCGGCCTCGGTGGCCTGGCGGGCCAGGGTGCCGATCACATCGTCGGCCTCAATGCCCTCGACGCACAAAAGCGGCAGGCCCAGCGCCCTGACGCACTCGTGGAGCGGGGCGATCTGGGCGCGCAGATCGTCGGGCATCGGCGGACGATGGGCCTTGTACTGATCGAAGATATCGTCGCGAAAGGTCTTGCCCGGGGCATCGAAGACCACCGCCATGGGGCTTGCCGGGTAATCCTTGAGCAGCCGCTTGAGCATGCTGAGCACGCCGCGAATCGCTCCCGAGGGCTGTCCGTCAGAGGTGGACAGCGGCGGCAGGGCGTGAAAGGCGCGGTACAGGTAGGAGGAACCGTCGACGAGAACGATGGGCGTGTCGGTCATGAATCGGTGTCCGTTGGTTGTCTTGGAGCATCATGGGCCTCATATGATACGCATTGCCGCCGTGCTTTGCCCTGCCGAGATGAGTCTGGCAGAGTGCGGGAACCTGTACTGAGCAGAGCGGTATCAAGAAGAGCTGCCTGCCTGGGAGAGCCACAATGATTCTGCAACGTGCCATGCTCGCTGTGCTGACAACCTTGATGCTGGGAGCGACGCTGCTGCCTGCACAGGTACTGGCCGCCGAGCCCAATGTGACCGTGCGTCAGGAAGATCAGCGCACGGTGAAGGAGTACCGTCTCAACGGCCAGCTCTATGCCATCGAGGTTCGCCCAAAGCAAGGAGACGCCTACGTGCTGCTGGATCGCAACGGCAACGGCAACTTCGAACGCGTGTCTGCCGGGCAGGTGCCCGCCCCGGATTGGGTGAAGCGCCGCTGACGGCGTATCATGCATCGTGCGATGCCGCGCAGTTGGCTACAATAGGCGCCTTGGCAAACCCGGTTGAGATGACACATGGCCGTATTCACACCGCTCGACGACGCCCAGGTGGCGGCGTTCCTGAGCCACTTTGATGTTGGCACGCTGGTTTCCCTGGCGGGCGTGCCCGAGGGTACCGAAAACAGCACCTTCTTCGTGACCACCGACCAGCGCGAACTGGTGCTGACCCTGTTCGAGCAGGGAGAAAAGGCTGAATTGCCGTTCTTTGTCGGCCTGTTGGACTACCTGGACCTGCATCGCCTGCCGGTGCCTGGGCCTGTGCACGACCGCGAGGGCATTGCCCTGCACACTCTGGCAGGCAAGCCGGCGCTGCTGTTTCCGCGCCTGCCGGGTTCCTATCCGGAGCGTCCCAATCTCAATCAGTGCCAGACGCTGGGCGATACCCTGGGGCGAATGCATCTCGTGTCGCAGCATTTCTCCGGCCATCGCCCCAACCCCCGCGACCTGCACTGGCTGCAGGCCATGCATACCAAGGTGCTCAGCTATATCTCCGTCGACGACCAGACGCTGATGAAAAACGAGGTCGATCGCTACCAGGATGCCTTCTCCGGCGTGCTTCTTCCTCAGGGCGCAATCCATGGCGACCTGTTTCGCGACAATACCCTGTATGACGGCGATCGGCTGGGCGGCATCATCGATTTTTACAACGGCTGCACCGGCGACCTGCTGTTCGACCTGGCCATCGTCATCAATGACTGGGCCACCGACCCGGACGGCCGGTTGAACATCGAGCGTCACGACGTGCTGCTCGGTGCCTATATGGCGCAGCGCCCGCTGACCCCCGCCGAGCGCAAGGTCTGGCCGATGATGCTGTGCATGACCGCCCTGCGCTACTGGCTGTCGCGCCTGCTGGTGGTCTACGTGGACCCGCCGGCCCACGACCTCACGCCCCACGATCCCGAGCGCTTCCGCATCATTCTCAAGCGGCGCATCGAGGAAGGTGCGCTGCCCTTGCCGGAGGCCGATGCCTCGGCCTGAACGCAGTCATTGAAAAGAGATTGAAGAAAAGCCGTCGAACATCGACGGCTTTTCAGGTGAGGCGCATTCTCGGTCGTCGGGTTTATCAGCCGGCTACTCGGCTCGTCAGCTCGAAGCCGCTCTCCCGTCCACTCTCCAGCTTGAACGTCAGTTCGTCACCGGCCTCCAGCACCCCGACACCGGCGGGGGTGCCGGTCAGCACCACGTCTCCCGGCATCAGCGTGAAATGGCGGCTCATCTCGGCCAGCAGTTGGGGAATCGGAAACAGCATGTCCGATACCAGGCCGTGCTGGCGCTGCTTGCCATTGATCGTCAGCGCAAAGCACAGCGCAGGCCAGTCCGGCACCTCGCTGAGCGCCACGAACGGCGATAGCGGGCAGGCCCCGTCGAAGGCCTTGGCGATTTCCCAGGGATGGCCCTTGTCCTTGAGCCGGGACTGCAGCTCACGCAGGGTCAGATCCAGCCCCAGGCCGATGCCTGCCACCGCACGTTCGGCCTGCTCGGGGCCGGCACCAGTCAGACGCTCGCCGATCAGCAGCGCAAGCTCAGTCTCGAAGTGCACCGGCTCGTCACGCTCAGCGGGCAGCGCCAGCGGCTGGGTCAGGTCGGCGGCGCTGGTGGCCGGCTTGATGAACAGCAGCGGTGACGAGGGCACCGGATTGTTCAGCTCCTTGGCATGTTCGGCGTAGTTGCGACCCACGCAGACGATCTTGCCCAGCGGCTGGGAGAACGTCTGGCCGTCGGTAAAGCGCAGCGTGAAGCTCATTGCAGGCCCTCTGATTGCCCGGCGGGCGACCTGGCGATAGCGCTATTGCGCTGACACCGAAGCCCCCGCCGATTATCACTTTGCGGTCATCATCCCAGCAGCATGCCGGGCAGTCCGGTGACCAGCCACGGGAAGATCGCCATCAGCACGCACGCCAGCACGATCAGGATACAGAAGGGGATCACCGCCCGGTACAGATCCAGCGTCTCGATCTCCGGCGGCGCCACGCCCTTGAGATAGAACAGCGCGTAGCCGAACGGCGGCGTGAGGAACGAGGTCTGGAGCACCACGGCCACCATCACCACGAACCACAGCAGATCGACGCCCATGGCCTCGACGATGGGCAGCATGATCGGGAAGCTGAGCAGCACGATGCCGGTCCAGTCGAGGAACATCCCCAGTATGAATACCAGGAACAGCATCAGGATCAGCGCACCGACGGTGCCGCCCGGCATGGCCATGACCAGCTCGTGGATGACGTTCATGCCGCCGCCGCGGGAGAATACCCCGGTGAAGGCGGTGGCGCCCACCAGCACCAGCATCACCATGGTGGTGGTCTTGCTGGCTTCGATGAAGGTCCAGTAGCAGGTCGAAAGCTTACGGTCACCGAAGATCAAAAACAGGATGAAAGCGATGACCACGCCGATGGCCGAGGCTTCGGTGGCGGTGGCGATGCCGGTAAACAGCGCGCCCAGCACGCCCAGGATCAGCG
>ERZ1032895.46-NODE-46-length-36309-cov-12.145198_pt1 | contig 36309 bp, 29 predicted proteins | sample MGYA00516687_ERZ1032895 | MGnify/ENA primary metagenome ERZ1032895 (study PRJEB33719, sample SAMN04261600) | wastewater metagenome | biome: rural village; feature: latrine urine exit; material: soil | place: El Salvador | collected 2013-01-14 ... | reverse complement strand
ACACCGCAACCCGCCAGCACCAGCAGCACGAAAGGGGCAAGGATGCGGATCATGCCAGCCGCTCCTTCCACATCGCGATCTGTTCGCGCACCCGCACCGGCGCCGTGCCGCCATAGCTGATGCGCGAGGCGACCGAGTTTTCCACGCCGAGGACGGTGAAGATCCCCTCGGTGATGGCGGGGTTGACGGATTGCATCTCGGCCAGTGTCAGCTCGTGCAGGTCGACGCCGCGCGCCGCCACGGCCTCTCGGCCAAGGCAGTGCTGGACATCTGCCAGCGGCTCTACGAGCGCCACCAGCTGATCACCTACCCGCGCTCGGACTGCCGCTATCTGCCCGAGGATCATTTCAACGGTGCTCAGCACACCCTGACCGGTGCCTGCCAGCTTGATGACACCCTGAAAGGCTGGCTTGGCGGCGCGGACTTCTCACGCCGCTCCAAGGCCTGGAACGACAAGAAAGTCGGCGCCCACCACGCGCTGTCGCCCACCGGCAAGCCAGCCGACATGGCGCGTCTGACCGGCCAGGAAGCCGACGTATTTCGACTGATCGCCCGCAACCTGCTGGCACAGTTCTACCCGCCGCTGGCCACTCGGGAAGTGAAGGCCGAGTTCGAGATTCTCGGCGAGGTCTTTCGCGCCCGCGGCCAGGAGATTCTCGACCCCGGCTGGAAGCCGCTATTCACCACTCGGGACGCGGCGCCACCGCTGCCCCGGCTGACGCGTGGCGAGCCCTGCCGGGTGCAGGACTGCGGCATCGAGGACCGGGAAACCCAGCCGCCGGAGCACTTCACCGACGCCAGCCTGATCAAGGCCATGATGAACATTGCCCGCTATGTGGACGACCCGGCCATACGCCAGACCCTGCGGGAGTCCGCCGGCCTTGGCACCGAAGCGACCCGCGCCGGCATCATCGAGACGCTGCTCGAGCGCGGCTATCTGGCCCGGGTCAGCAAGACGCTCAGGGCCACTCGCCTGGGCGACGCCCTGATCAGCTCGCTGCCCGAGGCCGCCGGCCGGCCCGAGCGCACCGCCCTGTGGGAGCAGCGGCTCACCGCCATCGCCGAAAACCAGGACGCTCCAGACGGCTTTCTTGCCGGGCTGATTGACGACCTGCAAGGCCTGCTGAGCCAGGCGGATGCCGGGCGCATGCGCAGCGCCCTGAGCCAGGCCCAGGGCGTTGAAGCCGCAAGCCCTTCGCGCTCGACAAAAACACGGCGCCGCAGCTCTTCAGGCAAGTCATCCGGACGCGCCAGCGGCACAGGCAGGCGTCGATCATCCACCGGGCGAGGACGCACCAAGGGCTCATCGGGAGGCGGCTCGTGACTCGGGCTATAAAGCCCTCCGTCATTGTTGGCCCCGGCGCCCTGGGGCGATTGCTGGCCATGCACCTCTCAAGCCAAGCGCCGGTGCTGCTGGTGGGGCGGCGCCCGCTGAATGGCAATCATACCCTGATCGAGCCGGACGGCAGCCAGCACTGGCAAGCGCTGCGCAGCTGCACCGCCAGTCAGCTCACCGAGCGGGACACCGTAAATCTCGAGACGGTGCATCTGACCACCAAGGCCTATGCCACCGAGGCCGCTCTCGTATCGCTGGCTTGCGTTCTGCCGTCGACCACGCCGCTGGTGCTGTGGCAAAACGGCTTTACCGTGCAGCCCGCCATCAGCGCCCGCTGGCCCGGCCCGGTGCTGTGCGCCAGCACCACCGAAGGCGCTTACATCAACGATGCTGATCGTCAGCAGACGGTGGTCCACGCCGGACGCGGGCAGACGGTGATTGGTGATTTGGCCTCGCGTCATGCCGAACTTGCCGCAACGCTGGCTGGCCGTCTCGCTGCGGCCGGGCTTGCCGCCGAGGCGGTGCCAGACATCCGTCTCAGGCTATGGCACAAGCTGGCGGTGAATGCGGCCATCAACCCGCTGGTGGCACGCTTCGGCATCCGCAACGGCCAGCTACGTGATCGCCCTTTTCGGCCAATGGTGACGGCGCTGATCGGTGAGATCCAGGCCATTCTGGAAGCCGAAGATATCGCTCCGCCAGCCGCCGGCTGGCCCGAGCTGATCTGGGGCGTGATCGCCTCCACCGCCGGCAACCGCGCCTCGATGTTCCAGGACGTGCTGGCCGGCCGGCCCACCGAGCACGAGGCCATTCTGGGCCCGCTATGCGACGCCGCGCGTCATCACGGGCTCAAGGCACAGCAGTTGGAAGAGCAGCTGGCATGGCTCGTCGCCAGACAGGCCCAGCTGTCGACGGCTCAACCTGGGTGATTGAGGCTAACTGCGACAGCCCTGCATCGAGCCGTGCATCACTGGCGAGTTACGGGGCCGCCTGCTAGCATCAATGGATACCAACAAAGGCGACGCTAGCTGGCGACAGTGCGCCCGGGATCAGGCCCATGAACATTTCCAAAAACAACAGGCAGCGGTCAGGGTCATTACCGCGCTGCGGGGTATCAAGGTTAGCGCTGCTTGCGGCACTGCCACTACTGCCGCTCTCGCTTGACGCCCAGGCAACAGAGCAGGATCAGGAAACACAGGAAAACCCCGCCTACTTCTATCAGGGCGCCTACCTGACCAGCATCGGCGAAAGCCTGCGGTTACTGGGTGACAGCGTGACATCGCTGGATGGCGTCACCTCTGGCTTTCGCATTACCGCCGGCTTCACCCCGTATGATTTTCCTCTGCTCGATATCGGTGCCGAGATCGATTATCGCGAAAGCGAGGAAGTCCCCCTGGTGGCAACTCAGGGCTACGACCAGCTGGTTGATACCACCAGTCTTGGCGGCAGCCTGCTGGCCGGCCTGCGGCTGGGAAACTTCGGTGTTTACGCCAAGTCCGGATTCGCCGGCTGGCAGGGCGAGGCGGTGACCGGCCAGCCCGGCGTGAATCTCGACGGCGGCATGACGCGCGTCAACGGTTTCGGTGCGCACCTGGTAGTCAAGGGCGTGGTCAGCCGGCTGCAATACGAGCGCTTTGACGAACCGAGCCTGGCGCACCTCAACCTGGTCACCGCCTCGATCCATATCCCTTTCTAGAACTAGAAAAAACCCGCGTCAATCCCGCCAAGGCAGGCCGTCGGCATCGCGATGACGCTGCCTCAGACGGCGTCTTGCGCCCACTCCAGCAAGGGGTGGCTGCGGGCGCGCATGTCGAGCCGAGCCTTGAGTCGCACCAGGTTCCAGTAATGCCCGTTCAAGGTACGCGACAGCAGCAGGGTATCCGCCGGTGGCTGCAGGCGATCCATGGCCGCCCACACCCGCGGGCTGAGCTCTCGCAGGCGCCGGTGCACCCGCACGTCGCCGAAGTCCTGCTCGCCGCGGTCGAACAGCGGCGCGATGGCCGCCGCGGATTCTCGGTAAAGCGCCAGGGGCGCGCCCTCCCCCTGGCGTCCGCCGAGTTCGAGCATAGCGCTTTCCATGGCCAGCGGATCTTGCTGCAGCGTGGCATCAAGCAGATGCAGCATGCTCTTGAGTTGCGCCTCCGCCACCGGAATCACCGCCCCCAGGTCATAGAGAATCAGGCGCCCCTCGTCATCCACGGCGAAGTTGCCTGCGTGAGGGTCCGCGTGCAGTTCGCCGTGGGTGAAGAGTTCCAGAACCAGCCAATCCGCAAGGGTTCGGGCCACCTGCTGACGCAGCGCGTCCGGAGCGGGCTCCAGATCCCGAAGCGGTGTGCCGGGCAGATATTCCATGGCCAGCACCCGGGCGGTGCTGAAGCGCTCGACCACTGCGGGAATCTTCAGGTGGGGATTGCCCGCATAGCGGCTGCGGTAGCGTTCCAGCGCCCGGGCCTCCGCATGATAATCGAGCTCTTCGCGCAGCCCCTGGGCCAGCTCGTCGAAAATCGCTTCGAGCCGCGCCTGAGGAACGCGAAACCAGCGCCCCAGCCACAGCATGCGTCTCAACTTGACCAGATCGCTTTCCAGCACCTGGGCAAGACCGGGATATTGAACCTTCAGCACCAGCGTCTCGCCTTCTTGGGTGGTAGCCAGATGTACCTGTCCCATGGAGGCGCTGGCAAAGGGCGCTTCCTCGATGTTGCTGAAGGATTGCTCCAGCTCACCCAGCTCTTCGATCAGGGTGCGGCGAATCACCGGCCAGGGCATCGGCTGCGCCTGGCGTTGCAGTCGAGCCAGTTCCTCCGCCAGGTCCGGCGGCAGCAGGTCATCCCACTGAGACATGACCTGGGCCATCTTCATCGCCGGCCCCTTGAGTTCGGAAAGTCCCTCGAACAGCGCCTCGCCCAGGACACGCCAGTTCGCCTCGCCGCCGAAGCGACTTTTCAACAGGCTGCCGCCGGTGCGGACGCCCAGGCCCATCAGGCGCCGCGTTCTGCCACGTTCGCGCATACCGATACAGCCCTTGTACAAGGTTTGACCCAGAGTACAACTCGCAGGCCCCCGGCGATACTGAAAAAATGTCCAAGCCAAGCAGGCCAGAGCCTTTCCATGCGCCTGGTCATTGCCGAAAAACCCCGGCAGGCGAAGGGCCGTCACCCCGTATTGCGCAGCCCGGCGGCAATGCCCGCCATGGTGACCATCAAGGCGCGCGACAGGTCCGCGCTGATGGCACCGTCTGCATCGCGATTACGCTGCAGCAGCTCGGCCTGAAGACCGTGCAGCGGATCAATGTAGGGGTTGCGTACCTCGATCGCCTGGCGAATCAGGGGCGTGCTCTCCAACAGCGACTGCTGGTCGAGAATTTCCAGCAGCGCTTCGTTGAGCCGCGCGAAGCGCTCGCGCAGGCTTTCACCCAGTTGCTCCAGTGCAGGCTCATCCACCAGCCGATGCTCGTAATAGGTGGCGATGTCCACATCGGCCTTGGCCAGCAGCATCTCGAGCATGTCGAGATAGGTGCCGAAGAACGGCCAGCGATGGCGCATTTCCTGCAGAGTTTCAAGACCACCCTCTTCCGCCAGCCGTCGCGAGAAGGCCTCGCCGCTGCCCAGCCAGGCCGGCAGCATCAGCCGGGTCTGGGTCCAGGCGAATATCCAGGGAATGGCCCGCAGCGTCTCGACGCCGCCATCCTGGCGGCGCTTGGCAGGACGCGAGCCCAGCGGCAGCCGGCCAAGAGCGGCTTCTGGCGTCACCGCACGGAAGTACGGCACGAAGTCGGGATCTTCACGTACCACGCTGACGTAAGCCTGATGGGCAATCTCTGCCAGGCGCTCCATCTCGTCACGCCAGGCGGGCTCGGGCTCGGGAGGCGGCAACAGCGTTGCCTCCAGCACCGCACAGGCGTAGATCTCCATGGAGCGCAGGGCAATCTCGGGCTGGCCGAACTTGAAGCGAATCATCTCGCCCTGCTCGGTCACTCTCAGACTGCCGTTCACTGACCCCGGCGGCTGCGACAGGATAGCCGCATGCGCCGGGCCGCCACCGCGGCCCACGGTGCCGCCGCGGCCATGGAACAGGGTCAGCTTCACCCCGTGTCGACGACACACTTCGACCAGCGCTTCCTGAGCGCGGTACTGGGCCCAGGCAGCGGCCAGCTGGCCGGCATCCTTGGCCGAGTCCGAGTAGCCGATCATCACTTCCTGACAGTCTCCGGCCAGCTCTCGATAGCCCGGCAGCATCAGCAGCCGGTCGATCACATCGGCGGCGCGATTGAGGTCATCGAGCGTCTCGAACAATGGCGCAATCGGCAGCTTGACCTCACCGCCGACCTCCTTCATCAGCAGCGCCACACAGAGCACATCGGACGGCTGGGCCGCCATGGAAATCAAGTAGGTACCCAGCGACTCGGCCGGCTCGATGGCGGCTACCCGGAAGGTATCGATCACCTCTCGGGTCTCGGAGGAACATTCCCAGTGGCGCGGAATCAGCGGACGGCGCGAGGCCAGCTCATCAAGTAGAAACGCCTGGCGTTGCTCTTCGCTCCAGTCGCGGTAATGGCCCAGGTCAAGGGCCTCGGTCAGTTCCTCCATCACCTGCTCGTGGCGCCCGGCCTCCTGGCGCAGGTCGAGCTTGGCCAGGGTCACGCCGAACACGGCCACCCGACGCAGGGTATCGAGCAGCACGCCATTGGCGATGATGTCCAGACCGACATCGCACAGCGAGCGATAGCAGGCCAGCAAGGGCGAATACAGCTGGTCGCGGTTTTCGATGATCGGCCCACCGTCGAACGGCTTGCCGTCAAGACGCGCCTTGGCCCAGTCGCGGGTGGCCTCGACCCGTACCAGCAGTCGCTTGAGCAGCTCCCGATAGGGCTCGGCCACATCGCCAACCTCGGCGCGCAGCGCGCTGTTGGCCTTCCACATCGACAGCTCGTTCTTGAGCTGATCGAGATCGCGCAGATAAAGATCCGCCGCCATCCAGCGGCCCAGCAGCAGCACCTCGCGGGTCACCTTGGCGGTCACGTTGGGGTTGCCGTCACGGTCGCCGCCCATCCAGGAGGCAAAGCGAATCGGCGCGGCATCCAGCGGCAGCCGCTCGCCGGCGGCCTCCAGCAGCAGATTGTCCAGATCACGGTGGAAATCCGGCACCGCCTGCCACAGCGAGTTTTCAATGACCGCAAAGCCCCACTTGGCTTCATCTACGGGCGTTGGCCGCTCGTGGCGAATCTCGTCGGTGTGCCAGGCCTGACCGATCAGCTCGGCCAGCCGCCCCCGGGCACGGGCGCCACGCTCGGCGTAGTCCGTCGACGACTCGATGGCACTCAGACAGTCATCGATGGCATCGTATTTCTGAATCAGCGTACGCCGGATGATCTCGGTGGGATGAGCGGTCAGCACCAGCTCAACGCGCATCTCGGCCAGCACCTGGACCAGCTTGCGCGGCGCGTTGCCCGCCGCACTGGCGCGCTGCAGCAGCTCGCCGAGTACCGGCTGGGTGCCGGGCTTGTAGTCTTCCACGTGACGAAAGCGGGCGCGATAGTGCTGCTCTGCGATATTGGCCAGATTGAGAAACTGGTTGAATGCCCGAGTGACCGGCAACAGGTCGCTGTCGGGCAGCTCGCGCAGATACTCGATCAGCGCCTGACGTCCTTCACGCTCGCCCTGCTGTCCCTGCTTGGCCAGTGCACGAATGGTCTCGATGCGCTCCACGAAGCTCGTGCCGAGATCGTCGGCAATGGTGTGCCCCAGGCTATCGCCAAGGATGCGGACATTGTCGCGCAGTGATTCGTGCAGATCGGTACTCATGCCCCAGACTCTCCTTTCAACGAGGACGATGACTCCCGGTCAGGCTCTTGCCTGGACTGCCGCTTGGCCTCACACCACAGCCGGTCCAAGTGTTCAAGGCTCGCCTGCTCGGGCTGCAGACCCTCATCGGCCAGGGCCTGCTCGATATAGCGAAAGCGCTGCTCAAAACGCCGATTGGTGCCGCGCAGACAGTGTTCCGGATCGACCCCCAGAGTGCGCGCCAGGTTCACCGTCGCGAACAGCAGATCACCGACCTCGTCAGCGGCATGATCGATATCCCCGGCGTCCAGCGCCTCCTCCACCTCGGCCAACTCCTCATGCAGCTTGGCCAGCACGCCGTTTCGGTCGGGCCAGTCGAAGCCCACTCGGGCAGCCCGTCTGGAGATTTTGTCGGCCCGGGTCAGTGCCGGCAGCGTCAGCGGAATATCATCCAGCGCCGAACCGCGCGGAGCCTCTTGCTGGCGAGGGTCGTGACGACTCTCTTGTGCCTGACGCTCTTCGGCCTTGAGCGCCTCCCAGCGGGCATGTACCTGTCGAGTCTCGAGCTGTTCGGCGCTGACGCCCTGGCGTCGCGAAGCTAAAGTGCCATCGGGGAAGACATGGGGGTGCCGACGCAGCATCTTGGCCGTGAGGGTATGCACCACGTCATGAAAGTCGAAGCGACCCTCTTCTTCGGCAAAGCGACTGTAGTAGATCACCTGAAACAGCAGATCCCCGAGCTCGCTGGGCAGCTCATCATAGGCGCGCCGTTCGATGGCATCGACTACCTCGTAGGTCTCTTCCAGGGTGTGCGGAACAATGCTGTCCCAGTCCTGGCGCACGTCCCAGGGGCAGCCCTGCTCGGTGTCGCGCAGCACCGCCATCAGGGTCAGCAGGTCGTCTAGATCATGGCGTGGTTCACTGGTGTTCAAGCTCACTTTCGACTCCTCCGCGGCGCCGTTGACTTGCCTTCCCGCAGGCGGCGCACCTCGAACACATTGGGCAGCTGCTGAATCCGCGAGAACAGCCGACCCAGCATCTCCAGCCCCTCGACCTCCAGGGTAATCAACAGCCGGGCGATGCCGTCGTCACTATCGGTACGGGTGTTGACCGACAGCACATTGACCTTCTCGCTGCCCAGCACCGCGGTAACGTCACGTAGCAGGCCGGAGCGGTCCCAGGCCTCGATCTCGATCTCGACCGGATATTGGGTGCTCGCCCGCTCGCCCCACTCCACTTCGATGATGCGCTGGGGTTCGTCAAGCCTCAGCTGCAGCAGGTTTGAACAGTCGCCGCGGTGCACGGTGACGCCGCGCCCCTGGGTGATGAAACCAACGATGGAGTCGCCGGGCACCGGGCTGCAGCAGTTGGCCATGCTGGTCTTGAGATTGCCGACCCCGAGCACGGTGATGTCGCTACCGCGCTTTTCTTTCGGACGCCGCGGCTTGGCCAGCAGTTTTTCGAGCTGCTCCTGGTCGTCGTTCTCGCCGAACAGCTGCTGAGCCTGATGCAGCACCTGGCCGATGCGCAGGTCGCCGGCACCAATGGCGGCATACATGTCATCCGGCGTGTCGTAGTTGACCTTGTTGGCCAGTCGAGGGAGGTCAATGCCTTCCACATCCAGGCGCTTCATCTCGCGCTCGAACAGGGCGCGTCCTTCTTCGAGGTTGCGATCGCGGTTCTGGTGTTTGAACCAGGCCTGTATCTTGGAGCGCGCCCGGGACGTCCGCACATAGCCGAGACTGGGATTGAGCCAGTCACGACTCGGACCGCCCTTGCCGGCAGTAAGGATCTCGACCTGCTGCCCGGTCTTGAGGCGATAGGTCAGCGGCACGATGCGGCCATTGACCTTGGCACCCCGGCAGCGGTGGCCGACTTCGGTATGCACCCGGTAGGCAAAGTCGATGGGCGAGGCGTCCTTGGGCAGGTCGATGATATGACCGTCCGGCGTGAAGGCGTAGAGTCGGTCCGGGGCGATGTCATTGCTCAACCCCTCGCGCAGATCGCCCAGGTGGCCCATTTCTTCCTGCCATTCGAGCACCTGGCGCAGCCAGGCGATCTTTTCCTCGTAGCTGGAGCTCTTGCCGCCAGTATCATGGCCCTTGTAGCGCCAGTGGGCGCAGACGCCAAGCTCGGCTTCATCGTGCATGGCAAAGGTGCGGATCTGGATTTCCAGCACCTTGCTTTCTGGGCCAAGCACCGCCGTATGCAGCGACTGATAGCCATTTTGCTTGGGGTTGGCGATATAGTCGTCAAACTCATTGGGCACGTGGTGCCAGCGCGAGTGGACGATACCCAGCATGGCATAGCAGTCGCTGACCTCTGGCACCAGAATGCGCACCGCACGAATGTCATTGACCTGGGAGAAGTCGATGCGCTTGCGCTGCATCTTTCGCCAGATCGAGTAGATATGCTTGGCCCGGCCATCCACCTGATAGTGCTTGATGCCCTGGGCCTCCATCAGCCCCTTGAGGGTTTCAACCACCGCCTTGATATAGCGGTCGCGGTCCAGGCGCTTCTCGGCCAGCTGGCGAGCGATGGCCTTGTAGTCATCCTCGTGCAGGTAGCGAAAGGACAGGTCCTCCAGCTCCCACTTCAGATGGCCGATGCCCAGCCGATGCGCCAGCGGCGCATAGATATCAAAGACCTCCCTGGCCACGCGAACACGCTTCTCGCGAGGGGCACTGCGCACCTGTCGCAGGGCGCTGGTCCGTTCGGCGATCTTGATCAGCGCCACGCGCACATCATCGATCATCGCCACCAGCATCTTGCGCAGGTTGTCCTGCTGGTCGTGTTGACCCGGCGCTTGAGCCGATGCCTGGACCCTGTCGATGGCGGCCATCTGCAGCACGCCCTCGATCAGGCGCATCACCTCGCTGTCGAAGCGACGCTCGACCTCATCGAGCGCAAGCTGGCCCTCGCGCACCGCACGGTACAGCACCGCCGCCACCAGCGCCGGCTGCTCGAGGCGCAGCTCAGCGAGGATGTCGGCCATCTCGAGCCCCATGCGAAAGCTGGAGCCCTCCTCAAGCCAGGCCCGGTGAGGACGCCCGGCCTGGCGCTCCAGCGTTTCGGCCAGGTCACAGGCCATACGCATCTGGCTGACGTCCTGCAGCGGCACGTCCTGCTGAATGCGTTCGATCCAGCGCTCGACATCGACCCTGCCGTCCTCGGTCAGCGGCTGATCCTCACGCACTTTCACCATGATTCAACAACTCCTTGCCTCAGCCATTCGGCCTCAGCCTTGCGGGGCAAACAGGCCGGTGGACAGATAGCGATCGCCGCGATCACAGACGATGAACGCAATCACCGCACCTTCGACCTCTTCTGCAACGCGCAAGGCCCCGGCCAGGGCGCCCCCGGAAGATACCCCGGCGAGGATTCCCTCCTCCCGAGCCAGGCGCCGCGTATGCTCTTCGGCCTCCTGCTGACCGATATCCAGCACCCGATCGACACGTCGCTGCTCGAAAATCGCCGGCCGATAGGCCTCGGGCCAGCGACGGATGCCGGCGATGCTGGCTCCCTCTTCTGGCTGCAGGCCGACGATCTGCACCGCCGGGCTCTGCTCCTTCAGATAGCGCGACACCCCCATGATGGTGCCGGTGGTGCCCATGGCGCTGACGAAGTGGGTCAGGGTGCCGGCGGTCTGCTGCCACAGCTCTGGACCGGTCGAGCGATAGTGCCCCAGCGGATTGTCCGGATTGGCGAACTGGTCCAGCGCCTTGGCCTCTTTTCGGGCCAGCATGGCATCGGCCAGATCCCGGGCCTCCTCCATGCCTCCCTCGCGGCTGACCTCGATCAGCTCGGCACCATAGGCCGCCATGGCCTGCTTGCGCTCGCTGGATGAACTCTCCGGCATGATCAGCACCAGACGATAGCCCTTGATGGCTGCGGCCATGGCAAGGGCAATTCCCGTATTGCCCGAGGTGGCTTCGACCAGGGTATCGCCGGGGCTGATGTCTCCGCGCCCCTCCGCCTGCTCCAGCATGGCAAGCGCCGGACGGTCCTTGACCGAGCCGGCCGGGTTGTTGCCCTCCAGCTTGGCCAGCAAGAGGTTGTTGCGGCCTGCAGTAATGCGCTTGAGACGAACCAAAGGCGTCTGGCCAATGGTCTGCTCGAGGGTAGGAAAATGCATGGGGCGACCCCGTGAAAGCTGGTGAAAACGTCTGGGCGGCAGTATATCGTCCACCGCTATCACAGGACAGACACGCGATCAGCCTTCGAGCAGCACGAACGCCACCGCCACATCGGACTCGTCGGACAGCGACACATGGGTGGAAGTCACTCCAGCGGCTAGCGCCAACTCCAGCGCCCTGCCGCTCAGTGACAGCCTCGGCCGACCCAGTGCATCGTTATCCACCTGCACCTCATGCCAGCTGAGGCCATCACGCAGCCCGGTGCCAAGCGCCTTCACGAAGGCCTCCTTGGCGGCGAAGCGTTTGGCGAGAAAGGCCGGCGACCGGCCACGCTCGACAAAGGCACGGCGCTCATCGGCACCCAGAATACGCTCGACGAAACGCTCACCGTGGCGCGCCACCGCGCGCTCGAACCGCGCGATGCGCGCCACATCGGTACCGATGCCGACGATCACCGTTTACACCTCCGACAGAGGATCGTCGTGGTAGTGATCGTGGTCATGCGCCTCAAGCGCGGCCAGCAGGCCCGCTTCCTGGCCGGCAATCATCAGCCGCTTCATCTCCGCCACGGCCTCGCCCAGGCCGACAAACAGCGCCCGGGAAATGATCGCATGACCGATGTTGAGCTCATGCAGACCAGGAATGGCCGCCACCGCCTCGACATTATGGTAGTGAAGCCCATGGCCGGCGTTGACGATCAGTCCCGACTCATCGGCCATCTCTGCCGCGGCCACCAGTCGAGCATACTCCTCCCGAGCCTGCTCTCCGCTGGCTTCGGCATAGGTGCCGGTATGCAGCTCGATCACCGCTGCACCGGCGCGGGCCGCCGCCTCGACCTGCTGCGGATCGGGGTCGATGAACAGTGACACCTCGCAGCCAGCGGCCTTCAATCGCTTGCAGGCTTTGGCGACGGTGTCAAAGCCAGCCACCACATCCAGCCCGCCTTCGGTGGTCAGCTCCTCGCGCTTTTCGGGCACCAGGCAGACGTGTGCCGGACGAACCTCCTCGGCCAGCGCCAGCATCGGCTCGGTAATCGCTATTTCAAGATTCATGCTGGTCTTGAGCACCTCGGCCAGCAGGCGCACATCGCGCATCTGAATGTGGCGCGCGTCTTCGCGAGGATGAACGGTAATCCCATCGGCACCGGCCTGCTCGGCCAGCAGCGCGGCGTGTATCGGGTCCGGATAGCGGGTACCGCGGGCCTCACGCAAGGTGGCCACATGGTCGATATTGACGCCAAGCAGGATGCGGGGTGGATACATGGTAAGCCTCCAGGAAACAGTCAACGAACGGTGAATCAGGGCCGCAGGAAAGCCAGGATATCTATAGCTAGGATGTACTCTGCCGGCGACGGATAGCAAGCTGGTGCATCAGCTCTCGGGAGCGCAGCGGCCGGTTGCCCAGCAGCGGCGCCAGTGCCGCTCGGGTCACGGCCTTGGCCGGCCCGACCAGCCCCGGTGCGTGCCAGTCGCCGCTGGCCAGCAACCGCAAGGTTCGGCCGTCAATGCCTCGTGCATCGGGGACAAAAGCACAGCTCGCCGGCTCCAGCCGATAGCGGCCGTGGGGGTCAAGGTCGCGCCCTTCCGGGGTGGTAAAGCGCGGCCGCGCGCCCAGGGCGTCAAGCAGCGCCAGCTCGATATCGCGCAGCGCTCCGGCCCTGGCATCGGGGCGGGCAAAGGCGTCCAGCGCCGCCGCATAGAAGGCAAAGACTTCATCGACCGGCAGTTCCACCGGCAGCAGCCGGGACAGCAGTTCATTGGCATAGAAGCCGCACAGCAGCCCCTCCCCTGCCAGCATCGCGCCGGCACCGCGGCTTTCGATCAGTGCCAGGCGCTTGAGCTCTCCGCGCCCCGTCCAGGTCAGATGCAGCGGACTGAAGGACTGCAGCGCACCGCGGCTACGGCTGCCGGGGCGCTGTACGCCGCGCGCCACTGCCCGTACCCGGCCATGACCCAGCACCAGCAGCTCGACCAGGGCGCTGGTTTCACGATAGGCACGCTTGTGCAGCAGGTACGCCGGGGCCGGTTGCATCAGCAAGCGCCTGGCATGAGCCCGTATCGCCTCGAGCACGCAGTACGACGGGCCATGTCAATCGAGATTGTAACCAAGGCTCTTCAGCGCCCGCTCGTCGTCCGACCAGCCCCGCTTGACCTTGACCCACAGGCTCAGCATGACCTTGGCCTCGAAGGCCTTCTCCATGTCCAGCCGGGCATCGCGGCCAATCATCTTGATGCGTTCGCCCTTTTCGCCGATTAGGATCTTCTTTTGCCCCTGGCGTTCAACCAGGATCAGGGCGCCGATGTGCAAGACCCGACCATCGTCGCTGAACTCTTCGATCTCGACGGTCATCTGGTAGGGCAGCTCATCGCCCAGCTGACGCATGACTTTCTCGCGAACCAGCTCGGCGGCCAGAAAGCGCTGGCTGCGATCGGTCACCTGGTCTTCGGGGAAGTGATGCACTCCCTCGGGCAGGTGCTTGGCCACCTCTGCCTCGAGCATATCTACATTGGTGCCGTGCTGAGCCGCAATCGGCACGATGGCGGCAAAGTCACGCCGGGTGGCAAGCTCGCCAAGCCACGGCAGCAGCGTGGCCTTGTTCTCTATCCTGTCCACCTTGTTGATCGCCAGTACCACCGGCGCTTCGACATTGGCCAGACGGTCGAGCACGATCTGATCCTCTTCGGTCCAGCGCGTGCGATCGACAATGAAGATCACGCAGTCCACATCGCGCAGCGCCTGGGTCGCCGCCTGGTTCATGAAGCGATTGATGGCCTTGTTGCGGTCCCTGCCCAGCTTGTGAATACCCGGCGTGTCCACATAGATGAACTGAGCATCGTTTTCGGTCTTGATGCCCATCACCTGATGCCGCGTGGTCTGGGGGCGTCTGGAGGTGATGGAAATCTTCTGGCCGAGAATCCTGTTCATCAGGGTCGACTTGCCCACGTTGGGGCGCCCCACGATGGCCACAAATCCACAGGTCTGGGTCATGAACGTGCTCCGGTCGGTTCAAGTCTGGCCAGCGCACACTCGGCGGCCTGCTGCTCGGCATGACGGCGGCTGGGGCCAACGCCGCGAGTGAGGTCGTTCAGCAGCGCCACCTGACACACCACGGTGAAGGTCTGGGCATGCGCTTCCCCTTCGACGGACACCACCTCATAGTGCGGCAGCGCCTCCTGGCGGGACTGAAGGAACTCCTGAAGACGCGTCTTGGGGTCCTTCTGAGTGTCCTTCAGGTTGATCACCTCAAGGCGTTCGGCAAACCAGGTCAGCACCCTGGCCCGGGCAGTTTCCATGCCGGCATCCAGGTAGATGGCGCCGATGACGGCCTCCACGGTGTCGGCCAGGATAGAATCACGACGGTGGCCGCCACTCTTCATTTCCCCAGAGCCCAGGCGCAGGCACTCGCCCACTTCCATTTCCCTTGCCAGCTCGGCAAGGGTCTGGCCCTTGACCAGTCGCGCCCGCAGGCGCGACAGCTGTCCTTCCCGGGCCTCGGGGAAACGCTGAAACAGCGCTTCGGCGATCACGAAGTTGACGATGGAGTCACCGAGGAATTCCAGACGCTCGTTGTTCTTGCCGCCGTAGCTACGGTGAGTCACGGCCAGCTCGAGCAGCTCGGGAGAGGCAAACTCATGGCCAATACGGCGACAGAAAAGGGTCAGCGGATTACTCACGGAACGCCTGCCCTTTCACAACGCTGGAGCCAATCGCGAAGCTCATTGAATACCTCGCACGCTGGTAAAGCTGGGCAGACCGCCATCCCAGTGCATCCACACCGCAAAGGCCTTGCCGACGATATTTTCCTCCGGCACGAAGCCCCAATAGCGACTGTCATTGGAGTGATCCCGGTTATCCCCCATGGTGAAGTACTTGCCTTCGGGAACCACGACCTCACGCATCTGCGGCCCGGGGTCCTGCGGGTTGTTGTAAAGCGCGTGGGCCACGCTGCCCAGTTGCTCCTCGAACTCAAGCTCGCCAGACTCATCGACGTCGCTCACGCGACGCTTGGCCACCGGCTCGCCATTGACATAGAGCTGCTTGCCTTCGTAGCGAATGCGATCGCCGGGCAGGCCGACCACCCGCTTGATGAAGTTCACCGAGGGGTCCGCCGGGAAGCGAAACACCATCACATCGCCACGCTCGGGCTCACCCAGGTCGACGATCTCGGTATGCACCACCGGCAGACGCAGGCCATAGGCAAACTTGTTGACCAGGATAAAGTCGCCCACTTCCAGGGTCGGACGCATCGAGCCCGAGGGGATCTGAAAAGGCTCGACCACGAAACTGCGCAACACCAGCACCACCAGCAGCACTGGAAAGAACGAACGCGCATAGTCGACCGGCCACGGGTCGCGGGCGGCGCTATCCTGCTGCGCCGCTGCGCTGGCGCGCGCCTTGCGCGCCGGCCGCCACCAGAGCATGTCCAGCAGGGTGATTGAACCGGTAACGGCAACCGCAATCACCAGCAGGAGTGCAAAATCCAGGCTCATGCTTCTTCCTTAGTCGTTGACCTTGAGCACGGCAAGGAAGGCATCCTGGGGTATCTCGACCCGGCCGACCTGCTTCATGCGTTTCTTGCCCGCCTTTTGCTTCTCGAGCAGTTTCTTCTTGCGGCTGACATCGCCGCCATAGCACTTTGCCGTCACGTTCTTGCGCAGGGCCTTGACCGTGGAGCGCGCAACCACCTGACCGCCAATCGCTGCCTGAATGGCCACGTCAAACATCTGGCGCGGGATCAGCTCCTTCATCTTTTCCACCAGCAGGCGCCCGCGACCGTGGGCATGATCGCGGTGGATGATCACCGCCAGGGCATCCACTCGCTCGCTGTTGATCAGTACGTCCAGGCGCACCAGCTTGGCGGCCTCGAAGCGCTCGAAGCTGTAGTCCAGCGACGCATAGCCCCGAGAAATGGACTTCAGTCGATCGAAGAAGTCCATGACCACCTCGGACATCGGCAGCTCATAGGTCAGCTGAATCTGACTGCCCAGGAACAGCATGTCCAGCTGAGTACCGCGACGGTTCTCACACTCGGTGATGACGTTGCCCACATACTCCTGGGGCACCAGGATGCTGGCCCGCACGATCGGCTCGCGCATCTCCTCGACGTCGGTCATGTCGGGCAGCTTGGAGGGGTTGGAGACGTAGCGCGTCGAGCCGTCTTTCATGAGCAGCTCGTAAACCACGGTCGGCGCGGTAGACAGGAGATCCAGGTCGTACTCACGCTCGAGCCGCTCCTGAATGATCTCCATGTGCAAGGTGCCGAGGAAGCCCACTCGAAAACCAAAGCCCAGTGCATCGGAGTTTTCCGGCTCGTATTCTAGCGAAGCATCATTCAGCGCCAGCTTCTCCAGGGCGTCACGGAAGTCTTCATAGTCGTCGGCGCTGATCGGGAACATGCCCGCATAGACCTGAGGCTTGACCTTCTGGAAGCCGGGCAGACGCTCTACCTCAGATGTGCTCGCGTGGGTGATGGTGTCCCCCACCGGGGCCCCATGAATGTCCTTGATTCCGGCGACGATAAAGCCGACCTCACCCGCGCGGAGCACGCCGGTCTCCTTGCGCGCCGGGGTAAAGACACCCACCGCATTGGCCTGCCAGTCGCGACCGGTAGAGAGAATGCGGATCTTCTCACCCTTTTTCAAGGTGCCGTCAAAGATGCGCACCAGCGAGACGACACCGAGGTAGTTGTCGAACCAGGAGTCGATGATCAGCGCCTGCAGCGGCGCCTTGATATCACCTTTGGGTGGCGGAATGTCGCGAACCAGACGCTCAAGCAGCGCATCGATACCCAGGCCGGTCTTGGCCGACACCTGGCAGGCGTCAGTGGCGTCGATGCCGATGATTTCCTCGACCTCGCGAGACACCTTGTCCGGGTCGGCCTGGGGCAGGTCCATCTTGTTGAGTACCGGCAATACTTCGAGCCCCTGCTCGATGGCGGTGTAGCAGTTGGCCACCGACTGAGCCTCGACGCCCTGACCGGCATCCACCACCAGCAGCGCCCCTTCGCAGGCATACAGTGAACGCGACACCTCATAGGAGAAGTCGACGTGCCCGGGGGTGTCGATGAAGTTGAGCTGATAGGTCTCGCCATCGGCGGCCTGGTAGTCCAGCGTCACCGACTGCGCCTTGATGGTGATACCGCGCTCGCGCTCCAGGTCCATGGAATCGAGCACCTGATCCTTGAGCTCACGCTCACTCAATCCACCGCACGCCTGGATCAGTCGATCGGCCAGGGTCGATTTGCCATGGTCGATATGCGCGATAATTGAGAAGTTACGTATCCCGTTGATTGCCTTGCGGTTGCCGTTTTCTGCCATTCAGGATAACCCATTGCGAGAGCGCACCTGAAAAGTCCGTTCCTGCCAGGAGCGAACCCGATGCGTCAATGTAAGATGGCGGCATTGTAGCGAGATGCGCCGGCCAGATACAGCAACCCGACGGACAAGGCCGTCGGGTTGCTGGTAACACGCTTGAAGCAAGGCGCTTTTAGTCGTCACTCAATCGCAGCGCCACATAGTAGGAGCGTCCATCGCGATACAGCCTGACCGGCACCGACTGGTCCTCCGGCAGTTCCTTGATCAAGGTTACCAGCTGCTTGGGACTTTCCACCGCCTGCTGGTCAATGCTGACCAGGACATCACCCGGGCGTATACCGGCCCGGGCAGCGGCGCCACGCGGGTCCACGTCGGCGACCCTGACGCCTCCCTCAAGGTTGAGCTCGCTGCGCGTTTGCTCATCCAGCTCCTGCACCCGGATACCAAGACGCGCCGGTGCACTATCCTCGCCCTTGTCGCCGGCGCCGGCCTGTGACTCCGCGCCCGGCCAGTCACCGAGAGTGATTGTCAGGGTCTCACGCTCACCATCGCGCAGCACGACCAGATCGACGTCTTCATCCGGCTCGAGGGCGCCAATCAGCCGCGGCAGCGCTTCGGAGCTGTCCACCCGCTCGCCGTCAACCTCGAGAATGATATCGCCTGCCTGCAAGCCACCCTGCGCGGCCGGGCCTTCGGGGTCCATGTCCGCCACCAGTGCGCCTTCAGGATCCTTCATGCCGAAGGACTCGGCCAGATCGCGAGACACCGGCTGGATCATGACCCCCAGCCAGCCTCGGCTGACCGAACCACCCTCGCGCAGCTGGTCGGCCACATCCATCGCCACATTGATCGGGATGGAGAACGAAAGCCCCATGAAGCCCCCGCTGCGGGTGAATATCTGCGAGTTGATACCGACGACCTCACCCTCGAGATTGAACAGCGGCCCGCCGGAGTTGCCCGGATTGATCGCCACATCCGTCTGGATGAAAGGAACATAGGCATCCCGCGGCAAGGTGCGATTGATGGCGCTGACGATGCCGGCAGTCACCGAGTAATCGAAGCCAAACGGCGAACCGATGGCGGCCACCCACTCGCCAACCTCCAGATCATCCGAGTCTCCCAGCGTCAGTGCCGGCAAGTCCTTGGCCTCCACCTTGAGCACGGCGATATCGGTCTTGATATCGGCACCCACCAGCTCGGCCTCGAGTTCGCGACGATCATTGAGGCGCACCAGGATTTCATCGGCACCATCCACCACGTGGGCGTTGGTCATGATGTAGCCGGACTCATCGATGATGAAGCCCGAACCCAGTGACTCGCGCTCCTCGCTGTAGCCGCGCCCACCGCCCGGAGGGGGGAACGGAAACCGATCACCGAAGAACTCACGAAAGATATCCGGCATCTCGGGGCCGCCGAAGCCGCGACCATGGAAGGAGGAGCCGCGCCGCTCAATCGTCTGAGACGTGGAGATGTTGACCACGCCGGGAGCGGCATCCTTGACCAGCTGCGTGAAGTCGGGAAGCTCACGCGCAAGCGCCGGCTGTAAGGCAAGCGCCATGAGCAACAGCAACATCCACAGGGAAGACAATCGCATCTTGGCTCTCATGAAGGACTCCTGTGAGCTGGCAAAAAACTGAAGATCTTAAAATGGAAGGACACTTTATTCATACCGCTTGGGCGCCAAAAGGTTCAGCGCGAGAAAGGATATCCAGCAAGCGCGGCTGGTAACGCGATGCCCGGCGATGATGGTGGCGGCGCAGCCACAAGGCTCCGACGGCAAGCCCTGCCATGAAACCGAGCCCACTCCAGGCGTCGCTGGCCAGCCACAGCTCAAGCCCTGCTGCTGCTGCCAATGCGAACAGCAGCGGCACGCCATAGGCCAGGAGGCTGGCCCGGGTGAGATCGGCTGCCCGCAGCCCTAAGCGAACCCGATCACCGATATTGAGGCTCAGCGAGGTATCGACAGCAAGACGCACGGGGGGCATGCGCGACAGACGCGCCAACTGAGCGCTGCCACAGCCCTTGCGGGCGTTACAGCCATCGCAGACCGCCTGACGCTCCACTTCGACCCAGACGCCGCCGGCATAGCTGCCTGTCACACAACCGACTTCCTCGACCATCGCGTCACTCATCCTGGCACTGCTCATCCGTTATCCGACTTTCCACTCCACTCGACTCCCTGGGCCACGCGCTGCAACACTTCGGGCGGCAGCTCACCCATTGCCATGACCTGATAGGGCTGGCCATCCACATGGCGTTGCAACACGACCGCCTGGGAAACACCCAGTCGATGCAGTCCCGGCTTCAGGCTCGGCTGCCCGTGCAGGGGCTCGATGAACAGGCTCAGGGTCGCCAGGCCGTCACCGTAGATGCGGTGGGCAATATCCGAAGCCGCTGAGCTAGTCATCACTGGCTGACTCTCGAATCCGGGGGGAAGCCAGCCCGGCTGCCACTCCTCGTCTGTCGGCAAGGAACCGTGGATCAGAGCGACGCTGCCCTGATGGAGCCGCGCCTCACCCAGCTCGACCATCTGAAAGGTTTCCAGCACACGTGAGCGTTCATCAAGCAGCTCCTGCTTCAGCGGCAAGGCCGTCTCGGTATCCAGCCACAGGCGACGCCCATAGCGGAATTCATCCAGCGGCTCGATGTCCACGCGCACCGCCATGCGCCCTGCAATACGCTCTTCGCCGGCCAATCGAATGCGATAGCGGCCATCAAGGTGCTGGATGATGGCATCGGGTGATGCCGGGATCAGTCCATGAGCACCATGAATCACTGCTGCCGAGGCACCGTGACGCTCGAAAGTCACCGGGTCGCCGTCGAGAAAGTGCAGCACCTCTCGCTCGACCCCGTCATGCACCTCGTGTGACAGCGCCAGCGTTCTGACACCATCGACACCGATACGGACCGCCCGCGCCTGGTAGATACGGCAGTGTCCGGCCCACAGGCTGCGCCTCAGCCACTCCTTGCCGGACTGGGGGGTAGACTGCTGACCCAGCGCCGTACAGTCGATGTGCGCCTCATCCGCCGCGACCTCATCTCCGGATTGCTCAATCTGCTGTGCCGAGACCGCCAGAGAAAAACCTCCCAGCAGCAGTGCCAGGCACAGGCGCTTGACAGAGCTACGCATCAGCGATGACTCGGCGACTCGTTTCCAGACGCACGCAGCAGCGGCAGCCAGGCATCACCTGCGCTGGCTGCCGTGCCTTCCGCATGGCGGTTCAGATAGGACTGAAGCAGCAGCGCCTGCTGCTGGTCGATCACCCGTGACTGCTGCAGCTGCGATGGCGTGAGCATCACCGGAGATTGCCCACCGGCACCCACCGTCATCACGCCGGAGCGCGCATTGGGTGAGGTCTGGAACATGGGCAGATCCACCAACGAGGGCGCCTTGACTGTTGGTGCCTGAAGGCCAACTGGCGTGGGGGCTGCCTCGCTACCGGCAATATCTGCGGCATCGCCGCCGATCGGCGAGGCGCCGTTATAGAACTGCACGCCCGTGATCACCATCAGTGATACCGCCGCTGCGATACCGGCGCTGCGTGCCAGTGGCAGGCTGCGGCGCACTGCCGGCCTGACGGATGCGCGTGATTCTCGGGACAGCTCCTGGCTCTGATCCTGGAGCGATTCTTGAGTAGCGCCCAGAGGCACCGGCTCTCCCTCGAGCCTGGCCATGATGTCGGCAGAAAGGTCGATGGTCGTGTCAATGTCAGACTCACGGCGCATCACACTGCGCACCAGATGATATCGACGCCAGCTCTCGGCAGCTTCCGGCGCATCTTCGAGCGTCGCCAGTACGCGACGCAGCTCGAGATCGTCACCTTCATTGTCCATCAGCGCGGATAGCGATTGCCTTGCGTTATGACTCATTCTCCCCCCTTTCTTCCTGCACAGCCAAGACGTACCCGGCTTGTATCCGTTGTCAACCCACCAGGCTTGCCGATAGCGGGACTACAGCCCGCCCACATGGCACCCACGGTCACCATTGAATTCAATTCAGCTGCGTCGCTCATGTAACTCACATCACTCACATTCATCGCTCACGCCACTGGCGTCCTGAGACACTGACCAAGGCTCGCACCATCTCGGTCAAGGTATATGACGCCAGTTTGCCCTGACAGTTCAGCGAATCGAAAAAAACGCTGAAAACTGACGTCAATCGACGACAGTTTCCTGATTTCTCGCGGTAGTCACAAAAGGGCTGATGTGCCTGTCCACGGCCTCTCGGGCACGAAATATCCGCGAACGCACGGTTCCCACAGGACACTCCATGATGTTAGCAATGTCCTCATAGGACAGCCCGTCCATCTCACGCAGGGTGATCGCCGTGCGCAGATCTTCGGGCAATGCCTCGATCGCCTCGAACACCGCCGTCTCGAGCTGGTCGCGAGCCATCGCCGCCTCCGGAGTCTCGATATCGGCAAGGCGACCGCTGTGGTCCAGCACCTCCGCATCAGCCATATCCAGGTCGCTGCCGGGCGGGCGACGGCTACGGGAGACCAGGTGGTTCTTGGCGGTGTTGATGGCGATGCGATACATCCAGGTGTAGAAGGCGCTTTCGGAACGAAACTTGCCCAGCGCACGGTAAGCCTTGATAAAGGCTTCCTGAGCCACATCCTGGACCTCGGAGTGATCGTGAACATAGCGCCCGATCAAACCAATGATCTTGTGCTGATATTTCTTGACGAGCAGATCAAAGGCCCGAGTGTCGCCGTTACGCGCTCGCTCGACGAGTTGCTGATCGGTTTCCCGATTTCCCATTAAACATCCCCCTTCGCGGGGACGTGACGTGCCACCTTGCGCACAAGGTGCCGTCGGAGGACTGGTGTTGCTTGCATAGATGTCAACCTGAGGCCTTATGGCATCCTGTGAGGTCTTGCTCTGCTGCCGACGAAGAGCGTCGACGAAAGTCCAAGTGTTGCTGTTTCTACAGCATCCATCAAGCACATGAGTGGGCCCGGGACGCGGCCCTTGTGACCGGGCAGCGCCTGCGGGGTTCCCTTGAGGATTGAATTTGCAGGGCATGAGAGTGATAGTAGAGCGTTAACGACGCATCAGCACCGACACGACACAGGTAAGAAAATGTCCGAGCAAAAGACCTATAACCTCAACGTTCTTGCCGAGGACGTTCTGATCACCCCGGCCGAACTGAAGAAAGCCGTCCCCATGAGTGACGCGGCACAGCGCACCGTGGTCGAAGGACGCGAGACAATCCAGCGCATTCTTGACGGCAGCGACCCGCGACTGCTGATGGTGGTAGGCCCGTGCTCTATCCACGACGTCGACGCCGCGCTGGACTATGCCCACCGGCTGCGCAAGCTGGCCGACGAGGTCAAGGACAGCCTGTATATCGTGATGCGCGTCTACTTCGAAAAGCCGCGCACCACCGTCGGCTGGAAGGGGCTGATCAACGACCCTCACCTCAACGGCTCCTTCGAGATCGAAGAAGGCCTGCATATTGCGCGCCGACTGCTGGTCGAGCTGGCCGAAATCGGCCTGCCCCTGGCCACCGAAGCGCTGGACCCGATCTCGCCACAGTACCTGCAGGACTGCATCAGCTGGTCGGCCATCGGCGCGCGCACCACCGAATCCCAGACGCACCGTGAGATGGCCTCGGGGCTTTCCTGCCCGGTGGGTTTCAAGAACGGTACCGACGGCAGCCTCGACGTGGCGGTCAACGCGCTGCAGTCGGTGGCCCACCCGCACAACTTCCTGGGCATCGACAGGGCCGGCCAGGTGGCGATCATCCGCACCCGAGGCAACGCCTATGGCCATGTGGTGCTGCGCGGCGGCAACGGCAAGCCCAACTATGACAGCGTCAGCGTGGCGCTGGCCGAACAGGAGCTGAACCAGGCCGGCATCAAGCCAAACATCATGATCGACTGCTCCCACGCCAACTCCAACAAGGATGCGGGGCTGCAGCCGCTGGTGCTGGAAAACGTCACCAACCAGATACTCGATGGCAACCACTCGATCATCGGTCTGATGGTCGAATCCAACATCGGCTGGGGCAACCAGAAGATGACCGATGACCCCAGCGAGCTGACCTACGGCGTCTCGATCACCGATGCCTGCATCGACTGGGACACCACGGTAGAATCCCTGAAGTCCATGAACGACAGGCTGGCCCCGGTTCTGGCCAAGCGAGTCAACGCCGCCTGATTTGTTGATTTATTAGCCAGACACTGAGCAACAGCACAATAGCGAAGCCCGCCTGCTGAACAGTATGGCGGGCTTCGCTGATCTTGAAAGCCATATTGGCCAGTCAGCCATTCAGATTTGTACTGCCGGCTTGCACTACCCCATCGATCTCGCGGGTGAAGGGAGGCAGGGAGTCAAGCAGCGCACGACCGTAGCGGCGGGTGAGCACGCGCCGGTCAAGCAGAGTGATGCGACCATGGTCGGTTTCCTTGCGGATCAGCCGGCCACAGGCCTGTACCAGCTTGATGGAAGCGTCCGGCACGCTGATGCGCATGAAGGAATTGCCGCCCTGGCTCTCGATCCACTCGGCCAGCGTCGCGCCCACGGGGTCGTCCGGCACGGCGAACGGCAGCCGGGTAATCACCACATGAGTAAGGTAGTCGCCGGGCAGATCGATGCCCTCGGCAAAGCTCGCCAGGCCAAACAGAATGCTGCCCTTGCCCTTGTCGACCCGGGCCCGGTGACGCTCCACCAGCTCGCGCTTGGGCAGACGGTCCTGGGCCAGTACGCGCTGGCGCAGCGCCGGTGAAAGCGCGCGCTCCACGCCGCGCAACTGGGCCCGGGAGGAGAACAGCGCGAGCACCGCCTCGTTCTCGCCCAGCGACTCGACGAACTCGACGATGGCGCGCTCATGATCTTCGCGGTTGGCGGGGTCAGCCGCCTCCCGGGGCACGCTGAGCACCGCACGCGAATAGTCAAACGGGCTCGGCAGCGACTGGTAACGATAGCGATTGGCCAGCCCCGCCCGCTCCTGCAGCCGCTCGAAGCGGCCCAGCGCGGTCAGGGTCGCCGAGGTGAGCACAGCGCCAAAGCAGCGTCCCCAGAGTGATTTCGCCAGGGTGTGAGCGGCAGACACCGGACTGGCTGAAAAAACCAGCTCCGCCTCGCCCTGGAAGCGCTCCAGGGTCAGCCAGCGCGCCCGCGGCGGCTCGCCCGGCGTGTCGGTTTCAGCAAAGGCCAGCCACAGGCCGTGGGCTTCCTGCGCCCGGCCATGCAGCAGCGCCATCAGCGGCAGCCAGGGCTCGGCCTGCTCCCGGGATAGCCCGGTAGACTTGTCCGGATCCAGGCTCTCGCGCAGGATGTCGGCCATGGACTCCAGACTGCGCGAAAGCTCGGCGAAAATGGTCACCAGTCCACTGGCCATCTCGCGCAGGGCATCCGGCGCGCGGCCCATCTCGAAGCGATGCTGAGCACCCTCTTCTTCCTTGGCGAGCCCCTCCGGCCGTCCGGCCAGCTGATGTCCCAGCGCAAACACCTCACCCAGACGCGGCTCCAGAACATCGATGGCCTGGGGCAGTCCGGCCAGCAGCCGCGCCAGCGTCGGCTGCACGCCCAGCTGCTGGTTCAGCTCGCTCAGCGATTTCTTGAGGGTACGCAGCCAGCGCAATCCGCCACCCACCGCGAAACGGTAGGTGAAGTGATTGATCGCCTTGTCCGGCAGATGATGACCTTCGTCGAAGATGTAGATGCAGTCGGCAGGGTCCGGCAGCACCATGCCGCCGCCCAGCGCCAGATCGGCCAGCACCAGATCGTGATTGGCGACGATGATGTCGGCGGCGTCGAGATCGCGCCGCGCGCGGAAGAAAGCGCAGGCGCCGAAGTGGCCGCAGCGGCGGTTGGTACATTGGCGATGATCGACGGTCAGGCGACGCCAGTGCGGGTCTTCGATGGCCTCGGGCCAGCTGTCGCGATCGCCGGCCCAGCGCCCGTTGCCATAGGCCTCGCCCAGCGATGTCACTAGCGTCTGGAAATCATCGCCACCGCTGTCCGGCGCCTGCTGCTCGAACATCGATAGCGTGGCGTTGTCTTCACCACCGTCCATGGCCTGATCGAGCTTTGCCACGCACACATAGCGCCCGCGACCCTTGGCCAGGGCATAGTCGAAGGACAGTCCGCTGTGGGCCTTGAGCGCGGGCAGATCCTGATGCAGCACCTGCTCCTGCAGCGCCACCGTGGCGGTGGCCAGCACCAGGCGCTTGCCGCGGGCCTTGGCAACGGGCAGCGCAGCCAGCAGATAGGCCAGGGTCTTGCCGGTACCGGTGCCGGCTTCCAGCACGCAAACATGCTCGTTGCTCAGGCGTTTGCCGGCATCATCCGCTTCAATGCCGGCAAGGGTGCGGGCAATTTCGGCAATCATCAGCCGCTGGCCGTAGCGCGGGGTCAGATTCAGCTCGTCGAGCACCCGACGATAGGCGCCCTGGATCTCGTCCTTCAGGACCGCATCAAGCATGGTGGCAAAACCGCCTTGGCTTTAAGCCATAAGCTGTAAGCGTTAAGTAAAACCACTGCCACTCGAAGAGGTGGCAATAGCATCTGAGACCACAGCCTCGGACAACGCCCATATCAAGTTCCTGTCGTTGCCAGGGATGGATTTTTCTTGCAGCTTAAAGCTGAAAACTTGCCGCTGCTAAAGCAGCCCTTCCGGCGGATGCTCGCAGGGCAGCTTGCCGTTGATGAAGCTCTCGATCTCGGGCAGCGAGAAGGCGTCTTCTTCGCCGACGAAGCTGATCGACACGCCCTTGGCGCCGGCGCGGCCGGTGCGACCGATGCGGTGGACATAGTCCTCCGGATCTTCGGGCAAGGTATAGTTGATCACGTGGCTGACGTCTTCGATATGAATGCCGCGCCCGGCCACGTCGGTGGCCACCAGCACCTGGATCTCGCCTTCGCGGAAGCGCTCCAAAGTACGGATGCGCTGATTCTGCGGCACATCGCCGGAGAGCATGGCGACGTTGATGCCGGCCTTGCCCAGCAGCTCGTCGAGCTTGCGCACCAGATCACGACGGTTACCGAACACCATCACCCGGTCAAAGTTTTCCTGCTGCAGCAGGTTGACCAGCAGGCGCTGCTTGTCGTCATCGCTGACCATGTAGACGCGCTGATCGATATTGGCCGCATTGTCGACGGTCACCTCGATCTCCACGTGGGCCGGGTCCTGGGTCCACTGGCTGGCGAGATTGAGGATATCTTCGGTGAAGGTCGCCGAGAACAGGAACGTCTGGCGCTCTTCCTTCTTTGGCGTGTGGCGAATGATGCGCTTGACGTCGGGGATGAAACCCATCGACAGCATGCGGTCGCCCTCATCGAGCACCAGCACCTCGACCTGGGCCAGATCGACATCGCGCTTCTCGTGAAAGTCGAGCAGACGGCCCGGGGTCGCCACCAGAATGTCCACGTTCTTGCCCAGGCTCTCGCGCTGCTTCTGATAATCCATGCCGCCCACCACGCTCGCCACATTGAGCGACGTGAAGCGCGCCAGCGCCTTGGCGTCCTTCTCGATCTGCAGAGCCAGCTCCCGGGTCGGCGCAATAATCAGCGCGCGCGGCGCGCCCACCTTCTGTCCATCCGGCGCGGGCTCCTCGAGGAAGTAGGCCAGAATCGAGATCAGAAAGGCGGCAGTCTTGCCGGTGCCGGTCTGGGCCTTGCCGACCACGTCGCCGCCGAGCAGCGTATGGCTCAGCGCTTCTGCCTGGATCGGCGTGCAGTAGTCAAACCCCTGGGCGTGGATGGCACGCATCAGCGGCAGCGGCAGGTCGAAGTCGTGAAAGCGCCACTTGCCCGCCACCGCGGGTACCTGAAACTGACGCAGATCCCAGTTCGACGGGCGGCGACGCGGCTTGCGGCGGCGACGCTTGGGCTTGTGTTCCTGGGCCGGGGCTGTGGTCTGGTCCGACTCGCTCATAGGCTGTGCTGTCTCGTCCATGTTCGTGGATGGTGGCGTCACGGCTGGACGCCTGACGCAAACCGCCATTGTACCAGCCTCGAGCGACGAGAGCGCGCCCCGGTGACGCTCATGCCTTTCCAGCGGATAGCTGGGGCTGCCTGGACGCCTAGAATAACTGCAGCACTTCGGGAGATAGTGCACGCCATGCCAATCAACAGTGCATCGCAGGGCAAGCATTTCGTGCACGCATCACCCATGGTGTCCAGCAGTGGATCATTTATCTGACCGGGAGCGTCGGGAACAGGGTATTTCACACTCGGAACAACACGCCTCGACTGTCAATCAGCAATTACTTATTACCAATAACAACAAACGACAGTGGAAATGACCGCAGTATAAATAAAACAGAGAGATAATCATGCCTAACCTGAGAGTCGCCGTTGATGCCGGCGGAACCTTTACCGACGTATGTATCTATCATTCAGATACTCAGGAGTTCAGGGTCACCAAGGTTCCCTCGACGCCAAACAACCCAAAGCAGGCCGTTATCGACGGTGTTCGGCGTGGCGAGATTGAGCTGTCGGATGTGGACCTTTTCTTCCACGGCACGACCGTTGCCACCAATGCGCTGATCACCCGCCGGTTCCCCAAGGCGGCCCTGGTTACCACCAAGGGCTTTCGCGATGTGATCGAGATCCGCGATGGCACCAAGGACAACCTCTGGGATGCCTATCAGGATGTCAGCGGCCCCTACATTCGCCGGCGCGACCGTTTCGAGGTGGCCGAGCGCGTTGACTACGCCGGTGAGGTGGTGACGCCGCTGGATGAAGAGGAAGCCCGCGCGCTGGCTCGCAAGCTCAAGCGTCGTGGGGCCACCACGGTGGCGGTGTGCTTCATCAACTCCTATGCCAACGTCTGCAACGAGCAGCGCATGCGGGAAATTCTGGAGGAAGAGATCCCGGGTGCCAACGTCTCTACCTCGTCGGAAATCCTGCCCGAAATATTCGAACACGACCGCTTCAACACCGCAGTGGCAAATACGGTGCTTGGACCTCTGGTATCGGACTACGTCAAGCAGCTCGACGATGAGTTGACCGCAGGAGGCTACATCAACGATCTGTTGCTGCTGCACTCCGGCGGTGGCTCGATGACGCCGGCCATGGCAAAGCATTTCCCCGTTCGCCTGGCGGCATCGGGTATCGCGGCGGGCGCCATTGCCGCCAAGCATATCGCCGAGCAGTGCGGTTTTCAGAATGCCGTCGGGCTGGATATGGGGGGCACGTCCACCGATATCTCGCTGATCAACGACGGTGAGCTGCGCGTGACCAACCAGTGGGGGGTGGAGTACGGACACCCCATCGTGTTCCCGAGCATCGAGGTGCTGACCATTGGTGCCGGTGGTGGCTCACTGGCGCATATCGACATCGCCGGTGCCCTGCGCAACGGGCCGCAGTCGGCGGGTGCCGATCCGGGGCCGGCCTGCTACGGGCGAGGCGGCACGGAGCCGACCAATACCGATGCCAGCCTGACGCTGAACCGTCTGGGCACCAGCCTGGCCGGCGGAGCGCTTGAGCTGAACCGGGACAAGGCAGTTCAGGTCATCGATGAGCGCATCGGCCAGCCGCTGTCACTGAGTACGGCCGAGGCGGCCCAGGCGATTCTCAAGGTGGCGAATGCCAACATGGCCGACGCGGTGCGGCTGGTGTCGATTCGCCGCGGCCTGGACCCGCGAGACTTCGCCCTGATCGCCTTTGGCGGTGCAGGAGCGCTGCATGGCGCCGGGGTGGCCAGGGAGCTGGGCATTCCGACGGTGATCGTGCCGCCGAGCCCGGGGGTGACGTCGGCGATGGGCTGTCTGCTGGTGGATATCCAGCACGACCTCTCGATGATGTACACCGCTGTCGCCAGCAGCGCCGACCTGAAAGATCTCAACCGCCAGTTTCAGTCGCTTGAGGAGGAGGCAGTGGAGCGGCTGCGTCATGAAGGCGTGGCCGATGCCGATGCAGTGCTGCAGCGTGGTATTTCGATGCGCTATCAGGGGCAGTGGCGCTCCCTGCAAGTGTCGATGGGCAGCGGCGAGACAGCGCTTGAGGAGGCAATTGAAAGCTTCCATCAGGAACATGAGCGACAGTTCTCCTTCCGCCAGAACGCGCTGCCCGTCGAGATCTACCAGCTTCACTTGCGTGCCGTGGGCAAGACGCCCAAGCCGACCTTTGCGCGCAGTGAGCGGGTGCCGAATGCTCAGGCGGAACCGCACTCGCATCGCGAGGTGTTCTTCGACGACAAGTGGTACGAGACGCCGATTTACGACAGGGAAACCCTGCCGGTAGGTTTCGAATTCACCGGCCCCGCCATCATCGATCAGCTGGACTCCACGACCGTGGTGCCGCCCGATACGCTGGCGTCGATCGATGAGTGGAAGAATATCCGTATTCAACTGGTTCAAGCCGGAGAGGAGGCATGACCATGACACATGCAAACAAGCATAACGCTCTCGACCCGGTCACTTTCGAAGTCCTGAAGAACGCCTTCGCCACCAGCGTCGACCTGATGAGCGAGCAGATCTTGCGCACCTGCTACTCGTTTGTCATCTATTCGCGCGATTTTTCGTCTGCGCTGTGCGATGCCCAGGGCAATACGGTCATGCAGGGCAGCGGAGACATCGCGGTGCACGTGGGAACCCTGCATTTCCAGTGCAAGGCCGTGCTGGAAGAGTTTGACGGCGACATTCACCCCGGGGATGTCTTTGCGATCAATGACCCCTATCGCGGCGGCACGCACCTCAACGACGTCAGCTTCATCCGCCCGATCTTTGCCGAAGGCGAAATCATCGGCTTTGCGCAGAACAAGGGGCACTGGGCGGATATCGGCGGCAGCGTGCCCGGCTCCTTCGATGTCAACGCCAGCACGCATTTCAGCGAGGGGCTTCGCATCACGCCGGTGCGTGTCTGGCGCGGAGGTGTTTTCCTGCACGATGTGGCCCAGCTGCTGGTATCCAACACCCGGGCTCCCAGTCAGGCGATGGGGGATCTGCAGGCCCAGGCAGAAGCCACGGCGGTGTGTGAGCGCGAGGTCCTGCGCCTGGTCGAGAAGTACTCCAAGGCCACCGTTGTCGCCGCCATGCAGGAGACCCAGGACTACGTCGAGAGGGTCGTGCTCAAGAGCCTGGCGGGCATGCCCCAGGGAGAGTGGGAAACGATCGACTATCTCGACGCGGATCCCGCGCTGGGTGAAGGCATGGTGCCGATTCGCATCAAGCTGACGCTGGATGGCAACGGCATCCACTATGATCTTTCCGGATCGGCGCCCGCTGTCTCCACCTTCCTCAACTCCGCCTACGGCACGACGCACTCCGCCATCTATGCCGGCACCAAGACATTCTTCCCCGACGTGCCGCTTAACTCAGGCTTCTATCGCGCCGTGACGGCGAATATCGGCGAAGAAGGCAGCGTGGTGAATGCGGGATGGCCGCATGCGGTGACGGGTTTCTGCTCGGGTCCCTACGAGAAGATCATGAACGGGATCTTCGAGCTGTGGAGCGGCATCATGCCGGAACGTGCCATGGCCTGTGCCTTCAACCTGGAGTATCTGCTGATCGGCGGCAACGATGGTCGCACCGAGGGCAGCAACTACTTCATGTGGTATGACTGGATGGCGGGCGGCTGGGGAGGACGCCAGACCAAGGATGGCTCTTCGGCCACCTCGCCGGTCTTCGGTACCGGCCTGGCGGTCCAGCCGGTGGAAGGCCAGGAGCGCTTGAACCCCGTACTGACGATGCACCATGAAATCAGCATGGACTCGGCCGGGCCGGGCCGCTTCCGCGGAGGCTGCGGCGTCGAGAAAGGCGGCGTGCTCACCAAGGTCGACAAGACGGTGATGAGTTACTGCTGCGACCGCGGTCGTTCGGTTACCTGGGGGATCAATGGCGGCCTGCCCTCCGTGCCGCACGGGGTGTGGCTCAACAAGGGAACTGCGGATGAGCAGTACCTGGGTGCCACTTTCTCGAATGTGACGGTACGCTCCGGTGATACCTTTACCCGCCCCTCGGCCGGCGGCGGCGGCTTCGGTGATCCGCTGGAGCGCGACGCGGAGGCGGTGCTGGAGGATGTGATCGATGGCTATGTGTCGGTCGAGCGCGCGGAGTGCGACTATGGCGTGGTCATCAAGGTGAATGACCCTGATATCGACGACTATGAGATCGACGCTGAGCGCACGGCCAAGGCGCGGGAGTGGATCCGGACACATCGGCACGAGTGGCTGCAAACGCCGCCCGAAGACGTTGCCAGGCAGTACCATGATGGCAAGCTGGGCGTGCTGGACGTGATTCGCCGCTACGGCGTGGTGCTAGACTGGGGAACAGGAGAGCTGTTGCCGACGTCGACGCAGCAGTACCGTGATTCCCTGCGCAGGCGCTCCTCGGATCACTGGTCATGATGCGTCGGTTGGTGTCATGAGCAGCGAGGCCTCGGACAAGTCAAATACAGCCGAGGCCTCGCTACGTCACCACTCGCGATCGGAGTGAGAGAAATGACATGAATACAACGACTATAATGTCAAGATCTGACAAGCTTTTAACAAACAACGAGCCGGTAAAAGCCAGCGAACCGTCAAGATTCAATACGCAGCCAAGGTCAAGCGCACAGAATCGCTGGACGCAACTTGTTTCTCAGACCTATTTTCCGCTGACCCTGAATTACGGCGATCACGACAGAGATATCTTTCAGGGATCGCTGAAGGTCTGGAAAGCCGAGGGAAGCGGCTATTCCCTGTCGCGACTGTGCTCTGACAAGGCCGAGTACTCCCGGTCCCGGTCGCAAATCTCCGAGGACAATCATTCTTCGTTCCTGGTGACGATTCCACTGCGGACAAGCGTCTTTTTTTCCCAGCACGGAAAAAACTTGAGCTGCCCGCCGGGGCATTTCATCGTTGAGCAAGGCGATGCGCCCTACCGGTTTGGCTACAAGTCGCCGAATGACATGTGGGTCTTCAAGATTCCGGGCGGATCGATGAAAACCCGCATTCGCCGCCCGGAACGCTACTCGCAGCACTGTTTTTCCGCGCAAAAAGGTATCGGATGCGCCTTTGTGGAGTTCCTGATGATCTGCTCGCAGCATGTGAACGAATGCAGCGTGGAAGAGCAGAATCGGCTATTTGAGCAGGCCCTGGGCATGCTGTCGCTGGTGCTGGAACAGGATGAGCGGGTGCTGAACAGCGATCAGTCGCATTTGAAAACCGCCCACCTTAAACGTATCGAGCGCTATATCTCGGTCAATCTGGGCGATCCTGACTTGACGCCTGCCCGAATCGCGCATTGCTGCGGCATTTCCCTGCGCTACTTGCACAAGCTTTTCTCAGGCTCGGGATATACGGTAAGCGAGTGGGTGCGGGTTCAGCGTCTGGAAGCCGCCCACCGTGAGCTTGAGGCTATCCCTGAGGGAGTCAATATCGGCGAGGTTGCCTATCGTTGGGGGTTCTCGAATCAAGCTCAGTTTTGCCGTGTGTTTCGGCAACAGTTTGGTTATTCCGCCAGCGAGCTTCGGGATCGCCTGAGCTGATTGCCTGGCTAGTCGCTGGACCACCACAAGAACCCTGTCTCCCCTGCCAAGGAGGCTGGTAGAATGCGCGGCACACGAAGAGGAGCCGCGTCATGACACGCAAGAAGAAGACCCGGTCGCTGGCCGACAAGGTGACCATCCGCACCGGACGGCGCAAGGACTACAAGAAATGGCGCCACGAAAACCCCGACCAGGTGGTCTCATCGCCGCGTTTCACCGCGAAGAAGCGCCAGCAGCGCAAGCTGCAGGCCGCCCGCAAACTGGCCCGCCAGGAGCAGGGGCAGGATATCGCGATTCACAAGGACGCGCCTGAGCAGCCCACGTCCGAACACAAGGACGACTGACCATGCGCCTGGTGTCATTCAACATCAACGGCATTCGCGCCCGCCTGCATCAGCTGGAGGCGCTGGTTGCGGCGCATCGCCCTCCCCCGATCCGAACTGATCAGGGTGTCAGCATGAGCGAAGAACAGCCCGTCATCCGCGTGGTTCTGGTCGATGATCAGTGCCTGTTCAGACAAGCCATCGCAACCCTCGTCTCGGGTCAAAGTGACATGGAAGTCGTGGGTCAGGCCATGGATGGTGATAGCGGGCTTCGATGCGTCAACGACACCCGCCCCGATGTCGTGTTGCTCGATGTGGACATGCCAGGTCATGACGGGGTCGACACCGCTCGAAAAATCACCGCCTCGGGAATCAACACCCGGGTGGTCATGCTGACCGTGAACGACGACGACAATACGTTTTTGGCCGCCATCCGCGCTGGGGCGCATGGTTACCTGCTCAAGGACCTGCATCCCACTGATTTATTTGAACAGATCCGTTCGGCGGCGGCCGGAGAGACGCCCATAGCCTCCAGCCTGCTGCCCCGGATGCTTGACCAGCTCCGCGGCTCAGACGAGGAGCCCTCCCCCACCATGCCGGTAACCGCACATGACCTCAGCGCCAGGGAGTTGGAGATTCTTCAATTGGCGGCGCGAGGCATGACCAACAAAGAAATCGGCCAGCGCCTCTTCATCACGGAGGGCACCGTGAAGAACCACGTCCACAATTCCCTTCGGAAGCTAGGCGTGGAAAACAGGACGCAGGCGGCCGCCTATCTGAATGAGCGTGGGTTGACGCAACACGCTTGAGGCGGCGGAGCTTTCGGCACCCGATGTATCGAAAGGCACAGTCTCCCCGGGCTGACAGCCATGACTTTTCTGGGCATTCGTGTACTTCCGTGAGCCACCGACGCCTGGAAAAATCTTAAACATCGGGCGCACTGTGCGCAAAAGGGGTGAGGATGGCTAGGGCAACGGCAACCGGTTTCAGGGCCTTCCTGCGCGACCGGTTCGGCATGCGAGGGCTCATGTACTCGCTGCTGGCCCTGTTCGTGGGAACGGCTCTAGGGCTGGCCGTGTTCACCTTCGGATACGCAGGCGGCATCCACTATCTCAGCGACTCACCCGAAACCTGCGCGCAGTGCCACGCGATGGATGATCACTATGATGCCTGGTTGAAGGGCAGCCACGCCGCAGTAGCCACCTGCAACGACTGCCACTCCCCGCACGACAACGTGGTCTATGCGTACTGGAACAAGGCCGACAACGGGTTCTGGCATGCGCTGAAGTTCACTACCAACGACTACCCCACCAACATCCAAATCAGGGACACCAACCGCAGGATCACCGAGAGCGCCTGCCTCCACTGCCATGAGGACGTCGTCCACGCCGTCAACATGACACGTTCCGAAGACGAGAAGATCAGCTGCATTCAGTGCCACAGCGAAGTCGGTCACAAGAGGTGAAGAGATGAGCGAGAAAAACATCAACAACCCTGAAGAAGACGCCCACGTCCCTGAAAAGGCGCACGACGTTGCCGCGGATGCCGATGACGCCCCGAGCGATTCGAAAGCGTCGAAGCGTGGGGTACGCACCAGTCACAAGGTCCTGATCGCGGCTGCCGTCTTGGCGGTGGCGCTCGTGACGGTCGGCGTTGCTGCTCTGTTGGTCAACATCAACCAACGGCAGCAGGAGGCTCACACCCCGTTCTTCAACGTGGTGGAGCTGGACGAGACGACTACCGATCCAGAAATTTGGGGACAGAATTTCCCGTTGCAGTTCGAGTCTTATAAACGCACCCTCTTAATGGAGGAAGGCTCGCATGGCGGGTCGGAGGCACTGCCCGCCGTCCTCGACCCGGATGACCCACGCGCCGATACCAAGTCTCCGCAGAAGCTGGAGTTAGATCCCCGCCTGGTCAACATGTGGAAGGGTTACGCCTTCTCCGTGGACTACCGGGAGCTACGCGGTCACGCCTACATGTTGCACGACCAGCGCATGACCGAACGGGTTCAGCAGTTCGACCAGCCGGGCGCGTGCCTGAACTGCCACGCCTCACTGCCCGCCCTTTGGAACGATTTGGGAGACGGTGACATCGAGGCCGGCTGGCATGAGATGAACGCCATGTCGTTCGATGAAGCAAACGAGTTGGTAGATCACCCGATCAGCTGCATCGACTGCCATGATCCGGCGACCATGCAGCTGCGCGTCACCCGGCCCGCGTTCGAAAAGGGCATCGCCGCCGCCAAGCTGGCCGAGGAGGGCATCAAGGACTACGACGTAAACCGTGATGCCTCCGCAAGCGAGATGCGAACCTTCGTCTGCGCGCAGTGCCACGTCGAGTACTACTTCGCCGGCGACGAGAAGACGCTCACCTTCCCCTGGGCGAACGGCTTGACGATTGACGATGCATACGAGTATTACGACGAGGTCGAGTTCGACGACTGGACGCATGAGCTCACTGGCGCACCGATGTTGAAGGCGCAACATCCGGAGTTCGAGATGTGGAACCAGGGCGTGCATGCCTCATCCGGTGTGACCTGCGCGGATTGCCACATGCCCTACGAACGCGAGGGGGCAATGAAGATCAGCGACCACCAGGTCACCAGCCCCCTGAAGAACGTGAACAGCTCGTGCCTTACGTGCCACTCCGGCACCGAGGAAGAAATGCTGGCGAAGGTGGATCAGATCCAGGACCGCCATGTTCACACCCGCAGCATGGCCCAAGACGCCCTGGATGACCTGATCGACGACATCGTCGACGCCAGGGACGCCGGCGCCACGGATGCCGACCTGGCCGATGCGTGGGAGTACCAGCGAAAGGCAAGCTTCTACATCGATTACGTAGTGTCCGAGAACTCTCTTGGATTCCACGCACCCGGTGAGAGCCTGCGGATCCTCGGCGATGCCGCCGACGCGGCCCGGAAGGGGCAGCTGGCATTGCATGAACTCGGGGAGGACTGAGCCGGTTGCAAAAAAACTCGCCGAAGAAAGCCGCGAT